>Ga0182027_10000015_pt1 | contig 248017 bp, 272 predicted proteins | sample 712E1DmetaG_FD_121300 | JGI IMG/M metagenome (GOLD analysis project Ga0182027, IMG submission 121300) | Permafrost microbial communities from Stordalen Mire, Sweden - 712E1D metaG (Illumina Assembly) | ecosystem: Environmental > Terrestrial > Soil > Wetlands > Permafrost | place: Sweden...
GGTCATGAATCACATCCGTTTACAGGAATTATACCAAAAGAGAATTTGGTAAAATTAATTACACCTGAAGTAAAAGATGTTTCTTATCCTACTTTTATGAAATCGATAGATTCTATTATGCCATTCAATAGTTAAAGTCTCGAATTAAACTTAACACGATAACATTCCTTCACTACGTTCTGGGATGTCACGTACGACATCTGCGTAACATTTATAAACCAACTTTTATTCCCTATAGTATTACCAAACCTGTGACGCTATAGTCACATGGAACGCCACATGAGGTCAAAAAGATTGTGGATAAAAACGTTCTTGATAGGTTTAATGGTGATAATAATATTAATTGAAATAATATACGAGGGAATAAAATGGCTGAAAACGCATTATTGGTACCGACTGAAGATTATTTGAAGTCAGGAATACATATCGGAACAAAGTTCAAGACTAAGTATATGGAGAAATTCATCTACAAGACAAGACCAGACGGCTTGACAGTACTAAACATCCAACAGATCGATGAGAGGATAAGATTAGCTTCTGACATGTTATCAAAATATGCACCAGAAGAGATCGTCATAATCTCAAGAAGAGAGAATGGATGGAAAGCAGTCAAACAATTCGGCAAGATGACTGGCGCGAAAGTATTTGCAGGAAGATACACCCCTGGACTCATGACTAATTCATCATTGAAAAATTTCTTAGAAGCAAAGATCGTCATGGTAATCGATGCATGGCCAGACAAGAATGCAGTCATAGATGCATACAAGGTCGGAATTCCAGTAATCGCATTATGTGATACTAACAATAATGCAAATTATATAGACTTGATTGTACCATGCAACAATAAGGGTAAGAAATCATTAGGATTATTATTCCTGATAATGACGCAAAGATACATGTTAGCAAGACACATGATAAAGAAGCCTGAAGAATTCAAGGCAACAATGCAGGATTTCTCAGACGAATAAGATCGTCTTTTTTCTATTATTTTTTATTTTGATAATTTATTATAATTGTTTCTATTTTATCTCTACAAAAATCTCTCTACCAGGAAGATCATTCCTACAATAACCAGATCCATTATCGATACACAGATTACAGATATAATAACCTTTGCTACTTTTAGAAGATACAACCATGACTAAACCCGTAGCGTTATTTGCTCGAAGAGTTTTCTTAATAGACGTAGAAGTCATATTGATTAAAGTACATTTAACAATCGGACTAACGTTTTCTACATCATATGTCAAATTATTGAATATGCTGATTTTTACAGATACTTTGCTGCCTGAGGTCATGCTAATCGTATCTGCCGGTGCCAAAGTCAATGGATCACTTACGGAAGCAATTATAGGATCAACTTCAGGATAAGAATAATGAAAGTTATACTTTTGATTAATAGTGACGGTCAATAATATCACAAATAAAACAAATAAGGCTACACCGAATATACCTAAATATTTCTTATGAGGAATACTGATTATTCCAAAAATAAGACCTGTCAACGATAAAATAATCATAAATAAGAATAGATAAAACTCAGGGGTACTAAATAAATTAAAGGTACAAGCTCCTAAACAATCAGTTCGAGCACTATAAAAAGTTACCAAGAAAGAGGAGAGTATTCCTAGAGTTATTGAAAGCTTTGTAAAAATAGAATACTTCAACTCATCATCCATATTGATCTGCAAGCAAAATACTATTTAAATTTATCCGTTTCTCATCCTTTCACTTCTTCCAATCCATTCTGGACTATCCTGAATGTGACGAAATTTCCTTCTTTGATTGACCTATGTTTAGTGATTGTGACTTTTCTCAAGTCGCCTTTCAATTTATGTATCTCAAGCATCGCGCGGCTCCAATACTTTGCAGTATCTCCGCCTATCGCTCTAGTCTTCTCACGGTCGTCGAAATCCGTATAGACCTGATTCGTAAGTATTACAGGGATATGTTTCTTTCGAGCTATTTCAGTGAGCATCGCCATATGCAATCCTAATTCTCGATTCACATTCTGGACGTCATTACTTACTCCTAGTTCAAGTCTATAAAGGCTTGCGATAGAATCTATGATTATGAGTCCAAACTTTTCATCGACCGCTTTTCGCATGAACTCGAAAGCTTCCTTCTGCTCATTGTACGTCGTAGGTGTAAGAAATATTGTCCTTTCAAGGACTTCTTCAAAATTTGGACACACTTGCTTGAATCTAGCGAGAGAGAAACTCCCTTCAGTATCGACATACAATATCTTCTTATCTTTAACAGTCGTCATTGCAAGTAGGCAGAAATTGGTCTTTGCAGCTCCAGGCGGCCCATAGATTGTCGTAATGACATCTTCCTCATAACCACCATCGAGCAATACGTCGATGAAATCCACACCTGATGATACCTTCATATTACCAGTAAGCCTGAAGGATTTTTAAAGGTGATTGAAGAGTATGATAGAGGGCAATGAATCGCAAACTTTTTATAATGATTCAGAGTCAAAATGCTTATGCCCGAACAGGAATCAAAACCTATGTCACATCACTTGTCAAGACTCAAGTATTGGTTCAAGTGCTGGAAGATTGAACTTTCTGAATACAAATATCTTATAATACTAGCAGTGATCTTCCTTATTTTGGCAGAAATCACAAGTTTCTACGCTTCAACATATGTCGATACGATAACTGCCAAGCCTTCTGCTGACTTAATACTCGACCATATTCCGACGTTGAATCTGGATATAATTTATGTATATGGATTCCTATTAGTCAATATCACAATAGTCATATATGCAATCTTGTTTCGGGTGAAAGAATTCCATGAGATAGCATTCTTGTTCTGCTTGCTGATATTCATCAGGAGCATATTCATAACAATGACTCATATGGGAGTTCCGGCAGGTGCACAAGATATTACGCAAGGACCTTCATTATACTTATCATTGAATTTCCGTAATGATTTGTTCTTTTCCGGGCATGCAGCCCTACCGTTCATGGCGTTCTTAGTATTCAGAAAGGAAGCCATAAAGTATTTCTTCTTTGCGATGACGATAATATTATCAGCTACAGTCCTGTTCATGCACGTCCATTACAGTATAGATGTATTCAGCGCATACTTCATCGCGTTTGGAGTCTATAAGTTCGGCGAATGGTTCATAAGCAAAGGATATCTAAGGACGAAAAAAACAGTTAGAGCTTGATTCTAGATTATATCTGATCACATCTAATTCTTAGAGCAACCTTTTTAAAGCTATAATGACTATTATTATCGAGCATGAAACTGGATAAGTTGAAGGAAGTAAAAGGCAAACCGATAATATGGCTTTTGCTCATATTCTTAGTAGTATTAGCTATAAGATTATACATCGCTTTCCAAACTCCATTATTCAATTATGATGCATATTTCAGTTTAAGACAGATAGACAACATAAAAGATAGTGGATTCCCTTTGTATAAGGATGCACTCAGTTATGGTGGTAAGACCCAACTTTTCGCACCATTAAATTATTACATCTTAGCAGGATTCAGCCTGATAATGCCTTCAGAAGTCGCTGCAAAAATAATCCCTAACATAATCGCTGCACTAATAATATTCATTGTATACTATCTATCATTCAAGATAACAAAGAACAACAAGATATCGACCATTACATCATTCATGTCAGGATTCATACCGATATATTTTGTCGACATAAACCGTATCAGCATAAATTATCTTGCGATATTATTGATATTCACAATAGTATATTGTATGCTGAGATTGAACGAGAGGAAATACGTCGATTATGCATTGATACTCATGTTCCTGCTCGTCCTGAGCACGTCTATGGCATTTGTACTCGTCATAGGATTACTATTGTATCTGCTGCTGTTAAAACTTGAGAATTTCGCTGTAGAGATGAAAGAATTAGAGATAATATTATTCTTTACATTCCTTGTGTTCTGGGTAAATCTATTGATATATAAGAATGCATTCCTTACTCACGGCCTGCTTGTGATATGGCAGAACATTCCAGTCACCATACTATCAAGTTTCTTCAGTAATATCGGATTCATACAAGTATTGGGCGCTGTCAGTATTATTCCGATCATATTCGGCGTATATGCATTCTATGCAGCATTCCATCTGGAGCGCAGCAAGGATGTGATGATATTGATATCAGTAGGATTAAGCGCATTCATACTATTATGGTTCAAGTTGATGGACTTCATAAGCGGATTGATATTCCTGAGCATAACGCTCGTCATATTGACTTCATACTCATTGAAGAGACTTAGCGATTTCATAGAGAAAAGCAAGATACATAGATATGATAAGATAATTACTGCTGCCATAATAATACTATTCATAATAACCGTAATACCATCACTTGTGTCTATCGTCAGCAGTTCTAGAATAGGGCCTTTGAGCACTCCTAGCATGAATGACGTAGTGACATTGAAATGGTGTTCTGAGAATCTTCCAAAGAGTGCTGTGATAACTGCCGGACTTGAAGAAGGTAACATGGTGGCATACTATGGCCAGCGTAAGAATATCATGGATACGAATTTCTTGTTGACGCCGCAGATTGACCAGAGACTCGACGACTTGAATTCAATATATACTACAACTTTTGAGACTAAGGCCATAAGCACACTCAATAAGTATAATTCGAAATATATACTAGTGACTCAGGAGACGCTAAAGAATTATAATATAGCTAAAGTGTCGTATGTTGATGACGATAAATGTTTCAAGCTGGAATATTATCGCAACGGGACATACTTATATAACACGGATTGTAAAGTCGAATGATACATAATAAAATTGTAATCAATAAAATAAGAACTATATACAAACAAAATGATCAATGAAAAAAAATATCTGGTATTGCTCGTATTGCTTGCAGGCATACTGCTCGCAGCACCTACACTGATCAGGATGCTGAATCACAATACGTACATAATCAATAGCGAAGCATACAACAATATAAGATTGTATAATCAGGGGAGTTCAAATTATGATTCATTACAGGGACACAGCATACCGCTCAACATAATAAATCTTATCCGATTGAATGATGCGGCTAGGCAAGTATTGTTCAAGATAGTGCCTATTATACTCGGATTATTGACTGTGATATTAGCATACTTAGTGCTGCATAAACAGAATATCTCTGAAAAGACAATCATAGCGATAGTAACATTGATGATTGTAAGCCCGATATTCATGTATATATTCACAGACTATAAAGTGTATTCATTCGTCATATTCCTCAACATTCTAGGATTATACTTATTGGTAAACAACAAGTTCATGTTCAGCAGTGCAATATTTGCTATAATACCATTCATTGACATATTCAGCGGCATTGTGACGCTAATACTATTATTGACTTATTTGTTCAGCAGCCAGAAGCATCGTACAGCGATAAGGATAACAGGCATAGTCTTGACGGTGACAATAATTTTGAGCATGATATTAAATACGTATTATGGATATAACATATTGCACCTATTCAGATTCAACCTGCAGAATATATTGACTGACATCGGAGCGAATATCGGAGTATCATTCTCCATAATCATACTTACTATAATCGGCCTGATATTATTGTGGGAAGATGGCTGGCGTACGCTAGTAACATATACGCTTATGCTAATATTCATCGTAGCATCAGTATTCAACGATACCATGCGTATATACATGAATTTCGTCATAATGATATATGCTGGATTCGCATTCATCTATCTTAATAAGCGTAAATGGTCAATTGCAATAATAAAGAAGACAACAATACTACTGATAATTTGCAGTATATTCTTCTCTACATTAGTCTATACGACCAAGATTGTGCGGTCTGAACCTACCCCTGATTATGTTGATGCGTTGAATTTCATCAAAGCGCAATCATTGCCTACAGAAGTCATACTCAGCAGTCCATCAAACGGATACTTGATAGAATACTATACTGAAAGAATGACACTCGTCGACGATTCCACGAAATATTACGATAAAGCAAAATATGACAATATGAGTGTGATTGCCAGTTCAAGGAATCTTGAACGTACAGAGAAGATATTAAAAGAGTATAATATAAAATATGTATTGATTGACCAGGAATTCCAATCATACTTGAATGAGAAGGAAGGATTACTGTTCATCATACAGACAAGCAACAAATTCACAAGCATATACAAGAACAGCAAAGTCGAAGTGTGGATGTATACTGGATAAGAACATAATCAATATATAAGGATATAATAAAAAAATTAATTCTGCTAAGGAAATTATTCTTCAGCTTTCCTGAATGTTCCGCCGATAGCCAAGTATGATACTCCATTGCTCAATAATTTCGGCAATACTGCTGAAGATATCATTCTACGTCCATCAATTACTAGATGAGGCTTACTAGTATTTTGTAGTATCAGATCCAGTAATGATCTGAATTCTTTATGGTCAGTAGCAATGTATGATACGTCCGTATCGAGCAAAGCTACTTTCAACACATTATGATATGAAATCTTTTTATGTGCCTGGTCCATCGGAGCAAAATATCTTTTCGCTTCAGCAAGTGCTAGCGGGTCATAGACTCGAATCTCTTTGACTCCAAGCTTCAATAATGCTGGAACAACCTTCAATACATTAGACTCGCGCATATCATTAGTATCCTGCTTAAATGCTGTACCAAGTAATGCTACAATCTTTCCATTAAAATCATAACCACCTTCATTCACAGCTCTTGCGACTAGATAATCTTTATGATATTCATTAATAGTATCAGTTATCCTAGCGAATGATGAATCCACACCAGCTTTATCTAATTGATTTGCTAATGATAATATGTCTTTCTTGAAACAGCTGCCGCCAGCACCAGCACTAAGATATGATCCCCAACCAGATATCCTCTTGTCAGCAAGCATTCCGCGTTTTACAGTATCGAAATTTACGAGCGGGAATCCTTCACCAATCGTTCCTGGAATTGCCTGCCATGTTACAATCTGGATGTATAATAATGCGTTAGAAGCATACTTTATCGCTTCAGCAGTTTCAGGATTAGTCTCTATATAAGTCTGACTATTTACGAATACGGAGTATATCTCTCTCAATAATTCGAATGATTCATGCTTATGCGCGCCTATAATAACCTTATGCGCGTGTATTGCACTCTGTACAGCGTCACCCTCGGGCAAGAATTCTGGATTAGATGCGACTTCAAAATTCCTTAAGCCTAATTGATATATATGTTCATTAAGCATTGCAGCAGTGCCGATAGGAACGGTACTCTTATTTACTATCAAAACAAAATCATGCCTTTCAGATAATACTCGCACGACAGTTTCTGATGCATCCAATAGATAAGATAAGTTAGAACTGCCATCCTCACGATATGGAGTAGGAAGACACATGAATATTACTTGCCTATCAGAAAGTTTTTCTGGATTCGTCGTAAATGATAATCTGCCTGATTTCAATTGTTCAATCACTAGATCAGCTAAACCTTTTTCACAGATATATTTTTCAATCTCGGATTCTACGCCAGAATTGAATGATTTGACTTTCTCTTCATTATAATCGTAACCAATTACGTCATGACCAAACATTGCAGTCACAGCAGCATGAGTTAGACCGACAAAACCTGTACCGACAACACCGACATTGACCATTTGAATTCCCCCGGAATAATATTAATAGTAATTAATTATAAATTAACCTAATTAATTATCAGTTAATCTTAATCGACAGTAATAAACAACCATTAATAAAGTTTATGTTGGGAAGGTACATAAAGGTATCAGTTATGATACTATCTCCGCTTAGAAAAAATCAGAATTCTTCATTATTCATTTAGCCGCTTTAATCTTCTTCTCATTACCCAATTTCTTCAACATGAACCATTCCATTCTGCCGCCAATGAGTGCCTTGAATATTCCTTCATTGACGTGATATACCATGACGAGGCCTATGCTTAGTGATGTTGTGAATACTTTCCACCATTGCTTTAGCCTCTTTGTACGCCACAATGCGACGATAGACAATATAATCGAGCCTGATGTCAACAAAATATTCCTTCCTGTTTCCGACAAGAATTTTAGCCATTCGATTGGTGCTGGCCTATGTGATACCATACTGATTACTCCAGTGATGAACATCAATCCTAGGAGCATCGTAAATAGATATCCTAATCCTTGGAAGTGTATGAATATTTTCGTCTTAAGATTAATCTTCTTGCTAGTAATTACGCTCTTGAAATGTGTGACTAATGATAATATTACGCCGTATGCCCATCTCTTCTGCTGCCTGAATAAATCTTTAGCTGTAAACGGTGCTTCACAAAATACTTCAACATCTTCTAGATATTCAATCTTATATCCTTCTCTTAATGTCCTTATAGAATATTCAATATCTTCAGTTAATGAGCCGCTGCGCCAGCCGCCAGCCTTAATCAATAGATCCTTCCTTACAGCTTCTCCTGAACCGCATAAGAATGATAATTTACCAAAACGCTTCATGAATGGCAGATAGACGTGATGGAATGATTCTACAATTATTGAACCCATGAATGAATATGCATTCTGACTATTATTGATGAACTTCCACCTAGCCTGAACACCAGCGACTTTCTTATCTTTCTGGAATGGTGCAACAATTCTTCGAACAAAATCTGTATCAGGCAAAAAGTCTGAATCGAATATTATTATTATTTCTCCCTTAGTATACTTTAACATGTGATTAAGATTTCCAGGCTTAAAACCGACATTACTGCCTCTCCTAGTCACTTTTATCATGCCAGAATGTTTTGCTGCAAATGCATCAATCTTTCTAGATATATCCTTCTTATTACTATCATCACCGATGATTATTTCATACCTATCCTTAGGATAATTCATCTCCAAACATTTCTGTGCACAATTCAATGCAGCCAATTCATTATATGTTGGAATCTGGATAGTAACGAATGGCGCCTTGCTTTCGTCAAGCACTGGTTCATCATGTTTCTTCTTAGAAAGCAAATTATATATGCTCATAATCAAGAATAATGCTGATACGCCGATTGTAATGTATAAAAATATATAGAATGTTTTATCGAACATGTTATGGATAAAATCCAATATCGGTCTATTGACTGATACATATTGTCTAATCATCCAATTTGAAACTGTGTTATATGTTGATGCATAATTCGTGTATAAGTCTTGAATCAATATTTCACCTAAACTACTTTACGAAACCTCTAGATTCGTAAAATGCATACTTTACGATGCTAATCAATATTACCATGTTTAATACCAAAGTATAAGGGAAGTAAAAGACAATAGCCAGCACCTCTCTTAGCCTTACAGTATCTCTAAAGATAGTCACTGACACAATTATAAATGTTACGCTTATTAGGCCTGCTAATATGCCAAAAGCGCTGAAAAAACTGATGCCCCATTCGGGTATCATGTAGACGGAATATAACGGCCCGAATATGCTAAACCACCGAAATAAGTACATAAATGCGTCCATAAAAGTCGCCAAGTTATACGGTAGCCAGTAAAATATCTGGATGGTAAACATCGGAAATGCTAGCACGGCGAAAAGCGACCACCACCATTGGCTTAAATAGACGAAAATGAGCGGAATCTTGGAATGTTTAGATTCGGGATTCTTGGATTTAGGATTCGATGAAGATTTCGAGAATATATTCCTAGACGATTGCTTACTATTCTTACGCATGGATTGCAGCACTCCAGTCCACCATCTTATACGCTGCTTAAAGAAGCCATGAATAGTTTCAGGGACTTGCGTTGTGCTGAATGCATCATAGACGTGAATAATATTATAACCTTTATTCTGTAATCTAATGGCGACATCCATATCCTCAGTAAGTGTGTCAGAAAACATATAACCGCTCTGATCTAATGCACTCTTCCTATAACAGCTCATTGCGCCATAAAACCATACGCTATCATGAAAAACTCTACTAAAACCCATCCTGATAAGATTATTATAAGAGTATTCAATAGCTTGAAATGCTGTAAGCATGTTCTTCCTATTGCCGACCTTATACGTACCAATTGTTGCACCGACACTCTCGTCCTTGAATGGCAATACAAGCTTTTGGAGTGCATCAGGATGAAGCATCGTATCAGCATCAATCATCAAAATCAATTCATGCTTGCAATATTTTATACCAAAATTTAATGCAGCAGATTTACCTTTATGATGCGTATATAATAACTTCACATCCTTAAAACTCTTGACAATCTTAGCAGTATCATCAGTGCTGCCATCGTCAATGACAATCACTTCATACAATTCAACTGGATATCTGGATGCATGGATATGCTTCAAACATGTGGCAATATTCTTAGACTCATTATGAGCCGGAACGATTATGCTGACCTTAGGTTTGTAAAAAGAATATTTAGGTTTCTTGAATAAAGAAATTATTATTATGACGCATGTAAATAATATGAAAGAAAATAATACACAAGATATCACACCGAATGTCCACATTAAAGTGTTTATGATTGAAGACATAGAATCACTTTAGGAATGTATTATTTACGAGCGTAGTATTGAAACCAGTGACCAGTAAGTCTGGACGGAATAATGCAGCATATACATATAGTGCTGTAAATATAACCGATATCACACCGAATATCAATCCGACGATTGCCATGATTTGACCGCTATATCTTTCAGGATTGACCCTTACACGATTTATAGCCAATATACCGAATATGACTGCTAATGGTCCAAGTACGAAATTGAATAATGGGACCCAGAACAATAATCCACATACTAATGATGTTATAGCAAAGACTTTATCTTTCTTTTCTACAACAGCATTATTAGCATTAGTAGCAGCAGATGTTTTGTCAGCATCTTGCGATGCATGCTCTTTCTTAGACTTATCAGCTTTAGAGTGTTTCATGATATTCGGCTACCAAATATATTTAAAAAGTTACTTCTTTTTATCGATGTTTTATCGATGTAATCATAACATCATAGAGTTGCTTCATCTCTTCTTGAAATTGATCATATCTCCAAGTGTCAGTCCTTCACCTTTAGGTTTGGATGTCATCTTGCCAGTAGGTCCAAGTTGTTTCGTATCTTCCTCCGACTCGTATTTCTCCTTCTTCACTTCCTCGACAATCTTTATATGCAATGCCCTCTCTAATTTTCTTGCAAGCAATATGTTAGGCTTGATATGCTCTGATTCTACTTGATGTATCAAAGATTTATGTTCATTGATCTTCTTTGCAAAATCTTCCTGCTTCAAGTCAAGTTTTTCACGGGCATTCTTAACAATAAGACCATAACCTTGAACAAAGATGTATTCTGGAACACTAGGTTCAAATTTCTTAGAATCCTGTACTACAACTCGTACACCAAGCTTGTTGCTCTTGCCCTTGACAGAACCAAATCTCGAGCAGTCTTCACACACATTCATCATAGTACCTTCTATCTCACATTGATATACTGAAGGTTTTTTGCCGCACAATTCACATGATGACATATTAATCACCCACCCTAATCTTCTTTCATAGTTTTACTTTTCTTATCAGCTTTTCTCTTAAAAAACAATACGTACATCATCTGGGCACCAGAATATACTATTACTTCATAATCCAAATCAAAATATTCAGTTGAGGACTGTATTAATAAATCTTTTGAAAGACACATTATGACTAATTTTCCTGCAGCTTTGAGTATATATTCTGCCTGATAGAATATCTGCTTGAAGTCCTTCAAGATATTCTTGTCGTGCTTGCTGCTTCCAGGAATGAATGATATAATCTTATCAACAGTATCTTCCTCGAATTTTATGTCCATCCAATCAAAATCTATCCTTCGAAAATCAATGACAGATTCCATGCCAGCGACTTTAGCATTCTTTGTTGCTGCAGTGATGCTGCTGAGCAATTTATCAGAACCGGTGATAGGGAATTTCTTTCCAATAATCATCTCATTATCGATCTTCTTGAAGAATTTATCCCAATAATCATCACTTAAATCATTAATCACCCTTGACAATTTCGTGAATGGAAATGTCTTATCATAGAACCTGTGCGAAGTTCTAGTAGAGTATAATGCCGCTTCAATCTCTAGGATTCCTGAATAACAGCAGGGATTGAGATATACATCTTTAGGATTATAACCCGCTAGCATCAATAGTCCGAATGCAGTCGGTCCCTTCAATGATACGGCATTATTGAATATCTTATAATCACGCTTGCTTAATTCTCCGGATAAATCTATACCAAGATATACTCGAGAATTATGGATATAAATATAGAAATTCATGAGTGGATTCTTTAAGTTGACTTTCAACTCCTTTCCGAGCGACTCGGCATAATCAAGCAAAATACCGCCGATATCGGCTTCGATGCTAGTCACATCAGTATGTTCATCGATCCTCAAACTAACTCGGAAATCTGCTCCATTGATAATTAACGCTTTAAGGAATGCATCATCAGCATCCGTAATATGCTTACGAATCACAGAAATAAATTCTTCCGATGACAATAACTCGTCAGCATCATCAATCTGATAATCGAATGCATCAACCAGATATAATACTCTATTAGCTATCTGATTCTTATAGATGAACCTGTAAGCATCATCCCAAACTTTTGTCTTGAACGATACGAGGGTATCTTCTACATGTATATCCTTTATATCCTCAAGAATCTCTCTGATCTGTACAACTGCAGCCTTCTCGAAACCCTTATTTACGATTACACCAAAATTTAGTCCTGAATTAATCATATAGTTGGGATAATCGGAGTGGTTTTAAGTTTTACGGTTAAAATCATCCTATCTCTCAGCTTATTCTCTTAACCCAATCTCTTAGCTTAGTCTCTTCGCCAATCTATGAAACTTTTTAGAAACATTGCCATTTGGATGTGTCTGTACAACTGGATTCTTCATCTTGAACGAACTTATGACGTCATTGTCAGTCGGAATCTTCTCCAGTACAGGATAATCATACAATTCATTGACGCTCTTTTCAGAGAAATTATTCAACAATATCCCTAAGTTCAACACCCTGAGCCTATACAACAAATCGACTGCATCAGAGATGAATTTCGAAGAATAATCAGGACCATGGACAATCAATGCTTCACCAGCATTCTGCAATACTATTTCAAGATGCGGCAACTGGATTGGAGTATCTAAGATAATATAATCATAATCTCCTAGCAGATCCTGATAATGGTATGAGAGATTATCGTAGCTATGGATAGTCGAGGGGATTATCCTTAATCCGGTTACGTGCTTGTATATTGCATCAGTCATGTGCGCATCACCATTAAGGACTTGGCCGACACTGACAGGAATATTATGGATGTCAAGATGATCAATCATGTTCCTCTTGGTGAAGTCTGCATCAAACACTAGAACTTTATATCCTAATTGATGCAATGCCAAACCGAGATTTAATGCTATGGTCGTCTTACCAGTGCCCTGTCCCAACGATACTATGGCAATACTTCGAACCATTGTTTACACTCACCTATTTTTATTGCATCAGCAATTAATCAATATAAATAATCAATTGATGTATAATTTACATAATCAATTATTGCGTAATTATTTCTTGCCTTTCTTCTTCAAAGGCTTCTTTGCACCTTTCTTCTTTTCCTTCTCGATACGTTTCTTGGCAAGTTTCTTCAACTCCAGCATCTTCAATTTATCCTGCGAAATTATCTTCTTGGGTTTTATCTTCGGCTTACGCTTAGTCACACGCTTAGATTTCTTATCAGCCTCTTTAGCTTCCTTATTATAACGCGCCATATCCTTCGTACGCTGAATATCCTTGCTCTGCTTTTCAGCCCTGATCCTTTCCTTGATCTCTTTATCACGTGCGATTTCCATAGCAGCTTCCTTCTTCATCTGTTCTACCTGAGTCCAGTAAGGATTACTAGGATTCTCTTCATCAGTCGTCCCAACCATACCATCTGGTATCAATTGGCCACTGCCTAAAACATATGTTCCCTTAGTCAAATTATCGACCATGTGGAAGAAGCTAGTAAGATACTCATAATATTGAGATATGATATTTATGTTTATTATCTCTTCTCTGCCAGAGACTATGGCTTTCATCGTCACATGTCTCCTATACTCGTTCTCTCTAGAATAATTGCTCTTGAGCATAGCCTTCAACAATAAGTATAAATCAATATTATCGTGCATTTCCTGCTCCTTATATATCTCCTTAATCAATACGGCGCGCTCCTTAGGTGTTGATGGTATGTCGCCAATCATCTTCTTTTCAAGCGCATATTTCAGCAATGCCAATATCAAAAACTCGTAACAATCAACCATCCTGATCAATATGTTGACTAGTATATCGACTGTTCTAGTATATTTTAGACTTACAAATATTGAATGATCAACACGCTTCAATTCTTCAACAGCATTTTCTATAGCATCTCTCATATTACATCCCTCATATCATTCTTCATACTTAATTATCTTGAATAATTCATCAACATAATGCCTGGCCTTTGTCAAGGTCTTCTTGACATCCTCTACCTTAAGAGTGGTCATGTTATAATTGTTGTCTGAGATCACAAAAGTCTCTTTCTTGCTGAATTCTACACTAGCCTTCTTATGCTCATCAACAGTCTTTTTCAGTTGCACGATGAATTCGATCGTATCGCTGCTTACATCATATTTTGTGGCGACTTTTCTCCTGAATATCTCGATTTTTTCATCGAATGCCTTGCCATAGCTCGGGATAGACTTGAAATTCTTTTCATATTCCAGCAATGCTGTGACAGTCAAATCAAGCGCCTGATAGATATTCTCTATGACGGAGACTAATAATTTCGGCTCTTTGACCAGAGAATACGTCGTACTGATTAGATGATCGGCCACTTTTAGCTTTTCTTGGGCCTGTGCTCTAAGCGTTTTAAGTGATTCCATTTTAGACTTACAAGATTATGATGACTATCACAATTTTGTATGATAATAACAATATTACTTGATAACAGGGAATCTCTATAGACCATAGTATATAAATCTTGCGATGCAGTTCAAGCTTGTTTTTAATTTGACCACTATTAAGTAAGTATGATAATAAACTTTATAAATTATTTATTAATAACAACCGAATAAACAAATTACGACTAAAATCATGAATAGAAAAAATCTTACTGAAATCTGCAATACAGACAACGATGAACCAGAAAATAATATGCCTATAATAGAGGGAAAACTCAAAAGTGTAGCAGATATATCCTACGAATACACAGATAAAAGGATATTCTATAGATCTACACATGAACTGGTAGCAGCACGTCTTAAGATTGCAGTAAAAAAAACCGAACACATATGGATTATTCCAATAACTAAAACAACGACATATTGCATAACGTTCCCGAAGACCATAAGTCATGGTCTGGCTAAAGAGATCCTGAATGAAAACGTAAGATATACTCACGAGCAGCAAACATTCATCGATAATATGGAAGGGAACTACAAAAAAGATACACACACACTTGTAATCTTAAGTGGATCAAGAAAAAATGAAAAGTATGATGTACAAATAATACACTAGTTCTAAAGCGACAACTATTCTTCCTTCTCAGCAGCGAGTAGAATAATGGCTTCAGCGATATTTCCATTAGTATCACCTAATGCCTGCAATGCCTCTTCTTCAGAACTGCCTGTCTGGTCCATGACTGTCTTTATGTCTTCTTCAGTCACCTCGACAGGATCAGATTCATCTGACGCTACATCCTTCGATTCTTCAGATTCGTCTCCAGAGATCTGGTAACTCTCTTTACCCATCATATTGACTTTCTGTACTGATGGATTATCAATTATTATCTTCTTATCACTACATACGATGATGACTTGCTCAGCATCGATGTCCTCTTGCTTGACACCCATCTTACGCATCATCTGTTCCATCTGTCTAGGGTTAATGTTTGGCATCATATTATCACATCCGAAATCATGATTTTAAATCGACTAAGATTATGCAAGTTTATTTCTCGCATCACATAGAATATTAAAATACTCTTTTTCAGCAATTGTTAAAGCACTAAAAAGTGCAAATAATGCAGCAGTGTCCTTAGTTAGACGTGTATCTATTGTTTGTTTGAAAATAACATCTGATATAATTATATGCGTCATAGCTCTACCAATCTTTTCTTCATTCTCAATCATTGACAATATCCTCGTTCTTGCCTTACCAAATTTCGCTAAAGCAATACTATCCAGTTTATTCAAATTTTCATCCATCACATTCAATGAGTCAAAAACGTCGACAAAACGATTATAGTCTAGGACAAAAGCTAGAGTAGGTTTATATTTTTCAGCATAAATAGACATATAATCAGGACTATGGGTGAAAAACTCAAGGCCGGATTGTATCATCTTGATATTGTCCCTTTTTTGAGAATAACCTTTCCAATAATCAGTATAACATATCTTGAAACTACTGAATACATCAAGATACTTCTTTCTAGCTTCATCAAGCGACACTGTTGGAACTACAATAGTATCTTTAGAAGTGTTCTTTTTAGAACTCACACTGTTATCCCGGCTCAAACCCAAAAGATCAAAAATATTTCCCATGATTACCAATCCTATTAATCAATCAAGTATATTAAAACTATAAAAAACTATTTGTCTTTCAGTATAGATACATTTGACTTTGAACGCGATATTGTTGCGTTACGTTTTATTTCTGCAGTATCTCTCCTTTTACAGACGTCCTTGAAAAATATATTTCCAGTTTCTGCCACTTTAACATAATCAATCAACATCCCTATGGATTGATTATAAATATCATGACTCACCTTATTTAGATTCATTAAAGATTGTTTAGCCCCTGTATTAAGAACTTTATTGGTAATCAATCTTGATATCCTTAAATGATTTGATACTTGTTTACCTATAGCTTCTTTTTGCTTATCAAATTCTTCAAGATTGGATTGTCTACCGCTATTCACCAATTCTTCTATACCTCTAAAATCCTGTTCCAATACGCTCAAGTTTGTTAATTCATCATAAATAAACTGCACTATATCCGTTCCTGTGTGGTCTACTAAAACTTGTCTAGTTCCTTTGTCCAGTTGTTCATCGTGTCTACCAATAGTTAGCGTCCTATATCCTGAAATCTTAATCTCCAGTGCAACCAGGTAGTGTTTATATCTCTCTAGTTCAGTCATTTCTTCTACAGATTTGACTTTGGAAACAGCATCATCTGAATTCACAGAAGAAGATTTTTTGGCAGAAGTTCCTCTACCGAGAATAAAATTCACTATAGGATTTGCCATTCTTCTACACCTCACCTACTGTAATCCGAACCAGGCATTGCCTTGCCAATTCAACAGCAATTCAATGACTATGACTAAAACAATCAATATGATTACGTGTTCAGGCTTCAACTCTACCTTAGTATGATAGTCGTCAAAAAACCTAGTCAATCCTGCACCGCTGCTCGGCATCTGTATCTTATCATCAGCCATAATAAATCACCTACTCTAATCAGAATGGAAAATAGTTTAAAAATGTTGTTCTTTTATTCTAATTTCTCGTTCAACTTCTTTAGAAGTTTCTCTTTTGTTTTTCTGGGAACTTGTTTCCCCCAAAGTACAAACAATCTATTGATTCTCGACCAGTATCGCTTGGGAACTAACTTCATAAGTGCATATTCTGTTTCCGTAGGATTCTTAGTTTTTACGAAACCCAATAAATTAGATATATTATGGACGTGAACGTCAACGGTAATGCTATCCTTCTTATGTACTTCCGACAATACCAGATTCGCTGTCTTCCTTCCGACGCCAGGAAGTTTCACCAGTTCATCGATGTCATCAGGAACTTTTCCATGATAATCTTGTACAAGCAATTTTGCTGCAGCAATTACATGCTTTGCTTTGTTGTTCTTGAAGTTGACTCGAGATATAGTTATTAGGACGTCATCATATTTTGCTTTTGATAATGATTCGATGGAAGGATATCTCGCAAATAGACCTTCGGCGACAGGTATCGTCGTCTCATCCCTTGTTTGTGCACTTAAGATTGTTGCAACAAGCGTCTGCCAATCTTTTTCCCAATTATCACTGGCAAGTCTTTTAGCCGAGCTGCCGTACTTCTTCTCGGCTTTCTTGAATATTTCCATGAAATATGCTTTCTTGTCCATGATGACGTCAAAGAAGTGTAATATATAAAATTTTCTCTACAAAAACTTTTTAAGCTACACATAGAACAAATAATATATGACATCCCATCGCTCTACAATGGACCGCAAGATAGCCAAATTCTTAGTGTATTTCAAAGGCATTTTCGGAATAGTAGAACTTATCATAGGATTCGTACTGCTTCTCGTCGGGAGAAAAGCGATGAACAAGATACTATTATGGATAGTAAACTTTGAACCTTTTGAGGATCATCCAAGATTAATGGACACAGCCTCTCGATTCATTATAGATCATGTTCTTGGAAGTTTGCATTTGTTGATTGCATTATACATGATAGTTCATGGACTTGTGGCAATCGCTATAGTTATTGCACTAATACATAAAAAGATGTGGGCATTCCCGACAGCCGGAATAATAATGGCATTATTCATAGTATATCAGATATATAGACTAGCATTAGCTTTCTCATTGATACTATTGATATTGACATTGATAGATATAGCGATAATCTTTTTCTTAAGATATGAATATAGGAAAGCGAGATTGAAGCTGAAGGAATAAAAACTTGGCAATCTACATCTTAAAGAAATCTGCTCTATTATCACCCAGATATAATCCGTTAGGCTTCAGTATCCGCGCTATCTCAGCATATATCCTTTTTGATACAGGACAATCTGAACCGTATAAAAAATTCGCACTGATTATTACATCAGCAAATTTGTCTGGAAACGGCAATGATGCCGCATCAGCCACAATAAGATTAAGACAGTCTGCCAATTCTTTTTTCATGATCCATCTTCCTTCAGAAGTATTCTGGCAACTATCTACATGTATAAAATCAGGCGAACTATCGTCCCAACTGTCGAAAAACTTGTAAACATTATAACGTGAAGCCGTCTTAAAATCTTTCTGGTAAGGATACACTGGATACTTATCACTTTTTGATAATCGATTATTATCATCAAGCATAAATCCATTATCGATAGGATAACTTATCTGACCAGCCTTTGCAAATCCTATAGTCCTATAATTTATATCAACACCTATAAGATTGAGTTTTATCTTCCTGAACTGATTCATCAAGAAAGGATGTTCGCCAGCAGCGCCGCATGCTACATCGACTATCGTCAATTCTTTCGGCAAATCATTATTGTAATGCCTACGTATATCATTTGGAAAAAATATATATCTGCCGATACGACTGTTAGAATATGTGAATAATTCGCCATCATCATACCCTACTCGCGTTTGAATCCCATCTACGCTATCAACAAATGTTCGTGTAAATTTGTGCATATCTATGGGATTGAAAAACGATTTATAAAATTACCTTTCAATCGATTAAATGGAGAATTAGAATATTTGTAGGGTAGTTATAAGCCGCCTTCTGTAGATCGCCACATTGCTATGGACCAATCTTCTTGGCATTCGACTAAGCCTCTTAAAGAGTTGCACTGGTCAGGACTAACCGTTTCAACCATCGAATATACGTCGTCAAGATTTATTCATCTGTCACCAGATGTTTTATCCATCATCCCTGTATAATCAGGTTCCGTTTCTGAGTTGTTGCCAACCTTATTAGAGTTCTCGCTTCCACGAGTGACCTTTATTTAGTGGGCGGACTTTCCTGAGCTTCTTGTCATTTAAGACAAGATACCCGCAACCAAGCACTACCCTACATACAATAGGAGAAAAACCTTGTTTATAAAGGTTATTGAAACTTTGTTACTATCATAAAATAGTAAAGTATATAAATTGTTTTAAATTAATCATAAGATGGTTACAATAGAAGAAGCATTGAAAGAACACATATCATCAAGTAAAGCAGGCAAAATCTCTCCTTCGCGCAGGATAATAATAGTAGAAGATAAAGTAAGAAAAATAAGCGAAAGAATGTATGCACTGGAATTTTTGGTCAGAGTCTCTGAAAACAATCTCACATTGCAAAGTATGCCTTCACTAAATAAATTTCAAAGAACATACGATCAACATGCATATGAAAGTGAAGCGTTATTGAATCCGGACGACATAATCAAGTCTGAATTTTATGACTCAATGAACAAATTCAGGATTGATACCATTACAACGGTTGATAAATCATATGTACTCCGTTTGCCAAAGAAGATATTAGTACAATATCTAGGCGATGATGAATTTATGAAATGTAAAAAACAGAAGGGTCTGATAACAGATGATTTCATATTGTTATGCGGTAGAGATGTGACAAACAAAGATATCATACTGATTCCAAAGAAAAATTTTTTCATCATGTCGAATATGAACAATTCGGCCAGGAAATTCTTGGATTATTTCGGGGCAATGGAAGACGCGAATATAGTGAGCACCACACCTAGCGCATTCATCTTAAAAGGAGTACCCTCGAATATCAGACAGCCCAGAAACGAGATAAGATTTTTCTCGGATAATCAAGTATACATCCACCTGGAAAAAATTTACGATGACTGAATAAGCAGTTGTAAATTTTCTAAGTCCAGCTGCATGAAAGTTTGTTGAAAATCCGCGGTACCTATACTTAATAAATTATATAAACATTGTTTGATTTCACTAATCATGAATAAGCTTACGAAAGAATTATTGCTGGAACAGAGAATAATCACACCTCAGGACAAGATACTGAAAGACCTGCACAACAATGAATTGATACCTATCATAGAAGGGATTCAAAATTCAGGATTCTATCCAATGATGAAAAAATTCAGCATAAATGCTGAACTCACAATAAAAAATAGATTAAAGATCTACATACCAGATGACATATTAAGGCAATATTTTGGCAAGAACCATAATGATGAATTCACGCAAGATGTATTAGAGAAAGAATTCATGTTCTGGTATAGTTTTCGAGGAATGGAAACTAAAATGATACTTATACCGACCGTTACATGTGACCTGCTATCAAAGATTGATTCAGCAAAGAAATTCAGAGACTACTTTGAAAAGAAAGAATATGTAGGCATAAAACGTCTAGAAGACGACATATTCGTGATTCGAGGCATTCCAAGCAACTTCACGCATCCAGGCAGACAACTAAACTTCTTAGCTGAAAACAGTTTTTACATCGAGATTAAAAGGATTTGATCAAACGAAAACGTATCGAAATATTTTAACTATTTCTGAGTAGAAAAATATATAAACATCATGTCAATCAGAAATTTATGGCATCGAAGGAAAAGGTATTGCTGGAAGAAGTGATCAATAATAGCGATATGAATATTCCTGCTTCAGACGAGTTAATAATATTGGACGAAAATCTCAAGTACATAGATGAAACTACGTATGAACAGAATTTTAAGGTACAGATAATAACAAGCGCAGGGAATAACGATATCTCTAAAGAAAACTTCAAAAAAAAATCGGTCTTCAGACAGATTGCCCAAGCTGAACGTCCTGCAGTATATGACGATGAAATGACGATGACAGACACAGAATTTATGAATATCATTACGGGCACAACCCGTAAAAAACAACAACAGTACAAAAGAGAATCCAATATAATCTTCATGAACAAATTCTTGGACAGATTATACCGACCCTGATCAGGTATATTTCAATAAGATATAGTTGTTATTTGAATAAAAAACAATATGCTACATAATATATGTTACTCTATATTTACTCCGGAGTAGAAAAATATATAAACCTGGCTTGAAACGAGATTGCGATGGGGAATGAAGTATTGCAGCTAGAAGAACTAGTGAATCATTCGGATATGATGATAAACCTGCAGCCAGAGGAAACTAAGATACTTTCTAAAAAATGCATACGCATCAAAGGCAACACATTCGAATTAAAATATCAGATACAGGTAAAAAACAATGGAAATTCAACACTGATAGAAAATCAATCCAGACAAAATACTGATGAAGAGATACAATTAGAAGACGATAATCAAGAGACAAATTCTAAAGATAAAGGATATGTTCCAGTATTGGCATATACGGGTATAGAAAGCAAAGATACTGTAAGATTCAAAGACTCACACAAATTCTTGCCGCACGAAAGGGATGTACTGAACAACGTATCAAAGTATGGTTTGAAACTGTTCGATGTCAAAGAAAATATCACTATAAATAGAGATGCATTATTCCCGTCAAAAATAGTAAAACAGTGTCTGGGAAAAGAATACGAGAAGGTAAAGATAGGAGATACAATCGATGCGTTCGAAATATTATATAACATGAATAAGGAATTCTGCGATGGGATATTAATGCCCGTAGATAATTGTGTAACCATATCCACCATAGCCAAATACTTTGGCTGCAATTATGGTGTCATCATGGGATTCTTCGACCATTTTTGGAATAAAGAGGCAATAACACTTGGTTGTTGCGGCCTGGACACCTTCAAAATTGTATATGCTAAAGATGAGTCGATTATGAAAGATCGGGTGATGGTCATGGAATGCGAAGCTCATGATGATTTCTATATCGGACTCACACTAATATCAATGGGAAAAAGTTTTGCCGAATATCGGCGCGACAAAGCCAAATACGCCAATCAGAAGGAATCCAAATATGCTCAAAGAAAAGTCAAGTTTAAAGATGAAAAATAGACGGGGGAAACAAACATGAATAAAGAAACAGATTTACAAAAAGTATCATTAGAATCGGTAATAGTAGATGAAGATTTAAAGAGAAATCTTCCTGAAAATCTTCAAACTAACGGAATGGCTGTGATTACATCGAAAAGAATCAGCCTTATTGATGATGGTAAAGGCGATAAATATGAAATTGGAATCCAATTCAAGATAATTCCTAGAGAGAGTTTGGTTGAAGTTGTAGATTCTGCAAGCAAATCTGAAAGTGTTGCTGAAGAAATATTGCCAGTTACATTTTCAAATCTTAGCGATATAAGCAATTATCTTATAAAAAATAATAAACCAATCCTATTCGATGTCAATACTTCAACAGTTTTAAGCAGGTATCACAAGAATCGTATATTGAAGCTGCCATTGGATGTAATATCCGGGTCTGATGGAAAAGGCGGTCTTTCAGGATTAAGATTTTCCGATTTCGTAAATTACTGGTCGATAAATCCTGATACGGGAATAGAGATGGTGCTATGGCCAAAGAAAACTCATGATATGCTCGGAGAGGATGAAAAAATGTTCTTAGAAAAAACATATAAGTATCATATGGAACTCGAGTATAATGATGGATTGAAACTGCCTAATCTATTGATCAAGGACGACCAAAAGACTGTACCAGCGACACTCATTTCTGAAGGGAATCCATATATCATAGTCAGAGTAGGCAAAGAACATCTGAAAGATGTAGATGGATACAAGACTGAAAAAATTGATGTTAAAGAAAAAGTCGATGTTACAGAGAAAAGAAAATATACGAAAAGTGACAATAAACAAGAATTGACTTCAGTAAAAAAATCATCAACAAACGACATAACGGATTCTCTGCATTATAAACCGTTGTCAACGTTCACAGTAAATGCCACAAAAACAGTTTCGGCAAAGGGCGTCCTATATCCATCAGCAGATTTAGTCAGGGCAATTATTGGTGAAGAAAACTATTCCAAATTCGGGAAGGGTAATGTCGTTGATGATTTGGTGATATGCTACAATCAGAATGATGATCATTTTGATATGATAATCACCACAAATAAAAATATTGAGTCGATGAAGGCAGAAAATGATACAGCCAAGATGCTATCACAAAAATATCCTATCGAAGAAAGTACCTCGGTGAAAAACTTCGGTGCAGGCGTTATGAACATGTACTTGCCGAAATTTGTAAGGATACCCGAGGCCAAAATACAGTTCAGTGCGAACAATGCACTCTATATTGAGGTAAAGAAAGCTCAAGACGGCGCTCCAACTCCGACAACATAACTTCCGTTCTAGAAATTAAGAACATATTTCGGAAGAGCATTCAGTTGGTTAGTACCACAGGTATAATTATCTAGATTTAACCATTTCAATTTTTTTGAATTCCTATTTTTTCTCGAACCCATATAAATTCCTTGACCACTATAGAGTAGCTAAATTAACTAAATTTATAAATGATTTTTACTTGCCAAAAGTAAGCATACAAATGTGATAAGATGATTCAAGCAGCAAAAAATATATCCGCATCAGAAGAATATTATTCAGGAAAGAACGGCATACTAGAGAATAATTCTATCCAAGCAATCAGATATATGCAGATGAAGTACAGCCTGGATAAGATAATGCAATCCGAAAAGTATTATGAGATGATGAAGTTCACCATTGATACAAAAATCACACTATCATTTCCGGCAACATTACACTTGCCCATTGAGATATTAGGACAATATTTGGGTGAAGAAAGCAACAGGCTACAATACAACCTGCTTGCTGACGAATTCATGTTCTGGTATAAATTCAATGTTGCAGAAACTGAAATGATTATCATTCCAAAACATAATTACGAAATGTTAAAGAAAATAGGCGATCCAGCCAAAAAATTCATAGAATATTACACTAACAAAAAAGAACTATATCTGAAGCAAACACCCGTACTTACATACATTATAAAAGGAATTCCGAAAGCATTCAGAAGATACGAAAGCACGATACAATTCAAAGCAGAGAACGAAATGTACATAACTTTGAAAAGAACATTCAAACATCACAATCCAAATAATTTCTGAAAGACATATGCCAAGATATCACTTCCATTCAACTTGAAACTAAAAACATATTTAAATACCACTGGCATAACTCTATCATGAAGGTCGAAGGACGAGTCGAGAAAGTAAAGAAGGATGAACCTATGAATAATAATTTCCTACTGATATCTCTAGATGAGAAAAAATCAAAAAAGATTGCTGAAGCGATAAATAATGATACTGGTAGAAAGATTCTTGATCATCTGTCGAAGAAGGAATGCACAGAATCAGATTTAGCCAAAGAATTGAATATTCCAATCTCGACAATACATTACAATCTAAAGCAACTCATGGATGCAAACCTAGTGATAGTCGATGAATTCCATTATTCTACTAAAGGCAAAGAAGTTAACCATTACAAATTGGCAAACAAATACATAATCATAGCGCCAAAGCAGACAGATAATAGATTTATGGAAGCTTTGCAAAAAATACTTCCATTGACGATAATCACAGCAGTTGTCGGCGGATTATTGACAGCATTGAGATTTTTGAAAAGCGGTTCTACAGCAAATACGATGGCAAAATCTGCAGCTGACAATGTTGCTCCTAGATTAATGGCTATAGCGCCGGAAACGGCATCTAGCGCAGCAGGATATGCAGCTCCAGGAGCATTAGAAATATCAAGACCATTTCTTCAATCAGAGATGGTGACATGGTTCTTCATAGGAGCATTATCTATCATAATAATATATTTCTTGTATGAAGTCGTGAAGAAGAGAAAATGATTCTAAAATAATTTCTGATTTTATTAAAGAATTCAGCGGGTAGAGGGATTCGAACCCCCGAGTGGCCGCTCTGCAGGCGGCTGCCTTACCGCTTGGCTATACCCGCGGATTAATATATTAGAGAAATAACTTCTTTAAAAATGTAATGAAAAAATCTAGAAAATTATAATGTTAACATATATAACTCTATCAAGGCACTTCATCGGGCAAATATTTCTTCCTTACTTTTTCACATCTCTTATTTATATCATTATATTTTCCCAGACAAATTTCCAACATTCTTTTATTCAATACAGGAAAAACTTCACTGACCTTTGATATATTCGACTTGATATTCTCGAACGATTCAGCATAAACCGTATAAGGACTTCCCTCCCTGTAAATAACTTCCTGTCTATTGCTCAAATATGCATCGTTAAATTTTATGGTATCTCCTCTATCCTCCAAAATTCCTTTGAACAAAGTTTTAATCAATGTACTTTGGAAAATAAAAGCTTCTTTTTCAGTTTCTTTCTCACATTCCATATTCTGTTTCAAAAATAGTTCTATTTCTTCTCGATTTAATGGTAGAGCTAATTCAATAATCGAATTGTACCAATTGGGTTTATCATCCTTATCATATTCATTACCTAATGGTCTAACTTCATTACGATTCAATGGGATTCCTAACTCAATCAACGCATCGTAGCAATTGGTTAGATCGTCCACATGTTGCTGTTTAGGATTATTCAATTGGTAAAGCAAATGGACTGTCTCATGTGCGATTATTGTAAACAGTGCGAAGGCATTCGCGTCAGGACTAAATTTGATATAATAATTATTTATCTTGATTAAGTTTATATAAGGCGTATATGACCCCAATAAACTGTCATTGGCACTGTACATTCTTATATCTACGTGTTGCGGTATTTCGGCTATATGAAATGGCTCAGCTGTACTAATATATCTAGGAGCGGGCGCAACTTTGCTGTATTCTCTTATGGTATAATTGACCGCCAATTTACATAATTTTGAAAAGTCTGCAATATCATTTTTTTCATCTGATGGTCTCGTATCAGACACATCAACCTTTGCGCGTATCGTTAAAGTATCGAGCGATTTTATAATATCCCATGCCGCGCATGTATCCGCAAGTTCCAAAAAAGTTCCAGCAACGCTCATAGGATTGTTAAAATTTAGATTCTTGAATTCGCCTGTAAATACATAACTGTGTTCATTGCTAACAGAAGTTTTCGGGAATGTATCTATTTCCATAACAGGATTTCTTGGAATTGAATCTATTTTAAGATTAGAATAATTAGAAAATAGCGTTGAACCAGTAAACATAAGAGCAAGGCCAGAGTTCTTGAAAGAATTACGCAAAATTTTCTTAAGAGAATGAGATTCTCGCCTTTCGTCGCCACACTGTAAGATACTTTGTAATCCACTAACACAACCCACAGGCACTTTCTTATGTGAATCATTAATAAGCTTTGCTGAGTACTGCGAAAATTAGGCACTACACGGGCGTGATGTTCTATCACTGCGTTCGGAACATCACTTCCTTCGCTTCGCTACGGGCGTAATGGGATTTGAACCCACGACCTACTATCCGTTTGCTGTCGGAGAGTTTAGGGTCTGCCACTGACGCTACGGACTTCTTGTCCGTATCTGAACCCTTATTTATGGTCTTTCGTGTTCTGTCTGAATGTCGGATTACTAATTCTTGTTTCAAGTTCTGTTTCATATTTCCGACCTCCAAAAATCATAATCATAGGATAAGTATAGGATTTATTAAGTTTCTTTTTTTAATAAGTCACTAAATTTATAAGGATAATATACTCATAATACTAACGAGAGATAAAAATGGATAAGAAAGGTATTAGTGGTTTGGCTATATTTGGAATTTTTGTAGTGATTATTTTGTTGATGATTTTTGGTAGATTTATTTTTATGGGTATATTTTTTGATGCTACTTATCATTCAAATCCACAATATAAGGAAGGAGTTGATGCTATTGCCTCTATGAATGATGACCCTATCAAATTTGCTAAGGAACAGCGTAGAATAAATGGTTTGAATGATACTTTGATTGGAGAACAGCAAAGTTGTGGCCCAAATTGTACTATCATACAATAAAAAAAGGTTAATTCTATTGAGTTGTCGTCGAGATATGCTGTTCTGTTACATCTTTATTCACTGACTTTAGTAAGCCACACAACTTCATTCTTATGTGAATTACTTCTTTAATATATATGGATGCTTTCTCACGAGAAACTATTCTTGCCTCTCGACAATATTCGAGCCAAGATTCGGCTTCTTTTGATTCACCAATACAAATAATTATTTTTTGTCTTTGCTGGTTTTTATTATCATAGCCAGTCATCTCTGCGATATTAGCAAAAATTGAGCTGAGAGCACCATTTAGTTGTTCTTTAAGTCTATATTCTTTACTATCTATCAAATCTTCTCGAACTGCTAAACTTAACTTGAAAGCATCTTGATACACTTGTAATTTATGATAATCCTGCATCTGTGTCTCCTAATTTTTTTCTTTATTTTTCAGCATATCTTTCTTTTTTGCTCGTTTGAACTCAGGGTCTGATAATTCTAGTACTAGATTTCTTATATCTTCGCCTCTTTTCATTAAGGGAACAAGCGTTTTATTGTAATCAGAATTATCTTTGCCCTCATTAATATATCCTTTTTTTAGCCTATCATATAAAGGGTCTTTTAAGATTATTCTTTCCATTTTTCTAATGATATGTAATGCCTCATTAATTTTTTCCATATTTGGTGGCAGTTCATTATTATTACTTTTTTGGTCAAAAAACCATCCGAGATAATCAATATCATCTTCTAAATTCCATAATTCTGAAGGTGTTAGTTCCTTATAATAATCACTGTATCTGAAATCAAACCGTTCTCCGAAAAGATAATTGTCTGGGTATACATATTTGAACCAGTGTTTTAAAAAATTATATGTAAAAGTATCTCTTTTCAGTCGATAAACTGTTCTACTATGTATTGACTGGCTTTTTTCTTTTCCTTTAATCATATAATATTGTAATGTATCTATCTCGATTATTTGAGGGATAAGTAAATATTCGTTACGTTTATTTGTGGGAGAGCCGTATGGACATTTATATTCCTCAATATGGTCTATCATTACCCATCCATACTCGTTGGTTAATTTGGGTGTGAGAAGATATGTTTTATTTAACTGTTTTCCTATGTGTGTTATTAAATCAATTTCTCGTGTTATTTTTGGAGCATATTGATGTATAGCACTTCGCTTTACTAGACCATCTTCTTGTGGTAAATTGAATTTTTTAGCCCAGTATCGTGCCATTGCTTCTTCGTGTTCTAGGTTTGCTTCTTGTCCTGTATCATCAATTCTATATGTATAATGAGTCAATTTTGCGAATACTTCTGACAATATCTGGATGCGAGTTTTCTTTTTAGATTTTTTAATATCGTTTTTTTGTTTCATAATATCAGGAATTGCGTCAAGTTTATATAGATTGTGAATTGACCTGAATAGGTAAACTTATTTATTATTGTTACTTAGTTAGGACAAGTCTCATCGTTTGGATAAATTAGTTGAACAAAAAAATGAAATGAGACTGAATATGTGCTTAAATTACTGTTTTTTGGAACAGTTTTTTTACTTGATTTTCTAATTTTTGCTTGTTACCGTCAGGGGTTTTTATATATGTTCAATTATCCTATATTAAAATAATGTAGCGAGGTGCTCCTATGAAAAAAACAGCAAATATGAATAAGTGGTTGAACAAAGATGTTTCTCTCGTCGTTGATGAGCAAGAAGTTTCTGGAAGAATATTCAGAATAGCCGATGGATTGCTATTCTTATTAGACAAGAATGGCAAAAAATTAGTAGTGGCTATCGAAAAAGTTTCTGACATAAAAGAAGCTGAATAGGTCAAATATTTTTTATTTTTTTTATAATTTTTATGGAGGGATTGAAATGAATCAAGAAAAGGAACTATGCTGTCAAAAAATTGTTTTTACGAATGGGTCAGAGAAGAATAATGTGTTGTTGGGTCTTGTAACTGGTAATGATGGATTCTACGTACAGTTCAAGACATTAGACAACGAATACTTAATTCTAAGGGATAAAGTCATATCAATATCAAAAACTAAGGAAATCTTTAGAACCCTGAAAGGTGAAGCCGATGGAAGACTACAATGAAAGATTTGATACACTCGAAAATATGTTAGCAGTGTTGATAAGGCAAAAGTTAAGCAATAAGCAAGATAGACTTATGGTTGAAGTCCAAAAGACAGGGTTTATGAAAACCTCTGCCATAATGAAATTGCTTAATATTAGTAGACCACACGCAATAACTCTGATGAGACAGATAGGGGAAATGCCTGGCTATCGATGTAGTATAGCTGACAAATCTAAAAAAAGTGTTTCGGTTTTACGTTTTGATGCTTCTTTGAGGATAAAAGACCAGTGTATAATAATTAAAAAAATGTTTTCTGAAAACGCATACGTCACATTACATCAGATAATGGAACAATTCGAACTAATACTAGATGATGCCAGAGAACTTGCTAAATTATTTGTTGATGCGTATCCAGAGTATTTGCTTGATGAAAATAAGATTGTTGTTAAGAAATTGTAAGTTGTTGTTTACTGTATATATATTATATATTAATCAAAAATATTATTATTAATTATATTTTATAATAATAGTAAAGAGAGACGTAGAGACAAACATAAGTAAACAAGTCTTAACAAAAATCTAACATAATATCACTGACACTTACCATAAATCGACCTCTCATCACTCTGATGCCTTGATGCTTCCTTCAATCTAGGGCATCGGAGTGGTGAAACATCCAACCGTACTTGACCCAGTATCGGTATCTGTAACATTCAGATAATATTTTTTTGTTTGACTGAGAATACAATACTGTGGTGTCATTACGCGTATAGTTTTGGGGTGTTACAGCGTGTGATACCGTAACCGTTACTGTAAAATGTTACAGGAAAAATTTCGCAAATAATTGAAGAGGTAATAAACGCAATGTATAACGGAATGCCTTACAAAGACAATCTGAATAGAGATAGGTTCGGTTATCGGACAGGACTGAAAATTCTTATTAGGCAGAAGTCTCCAATGAGTGCTGATGGCTTTCTTCGATGGGGTGTGAAGCAGAGGGTTCACATTGGTAAAAGCAAATTTGTATGGAAATATTACAGTTCATCACGAGCTATGAATATGCTAGACGGAATTCCAGTTCAATACCTAAAAACTGACCGAGAATTCGGAATTTTTTTGATTAATTATTTTTATTTAGGAGCAGGTCAAACCTACACAATTCAAGGATGGACTCATAGGCGAACAAGTTTTGGGAGAGGTGGGAGAGGTGTTGGATTTACAAAAAAAATATTTGAGATTCAAGTTTATAATCCAGAAAAGTACGCCTTCAAAATTCTTTCATCAACACTCAACCGTTACTGGTTCAGAACGCAGGAGAATGAAAGAAAAAGAAGGATGTGGGGTGAATGATGAAAACTGCGATTTGTGTTATAAGAAAGGTTAAGTAAAATGAAAGAAACAATATTAAAAGAAGACGTAGAACCAAACATACAGGATGCTCCTGCCTTTACTACAAAGTATCTACAAGAAGAAAAAGAAGAAACCGACAACGAGATTCTAACCCTAAGGTTTAATCAAAAATACAGGGAAATGTTAGATGTTATTAAATGGTATTTCCACGAGCCTAAGGATGCCACAGCTATCAAGTATGCTATTGAATGGTGTAAAAATGACATACAACATAAGTTAAGTGAGGAGACTTGGCGTAAGATTTGTTCGGAAACAAGACGCAAACCAACAATAGCAAGACCTAAAGTATTGGAAAAAAGTTGAAAATGTAATAACAAATTATGAGTGTTTAGTATTACATTTTATTCTGAGGGGGTGCTGATAGAACAAATACATTCATTTAGAACGAATCCCAGAATTCTTTCTTTCCAGACTTATAGTCATTTCTTAATTTAACATATTGAATCTGGGATATAGCTAGAGAAAAACAACCCATAACTACAAAACCAAGACCACCCCATAAAAGACCATTGCTCCAGAATCCTATTTCAACAGTTTTGCCAAATGTATATGATAGGAAAGTTAAGTGAATAATTAGTAATGATATGGCTATTGAATAGAATGAAAATGCCATTGTCCTATGATGCTCATATATTAATCTCACAAACTTCTCTTCACTAGGTTTCATTATAATTTCTTTACTTTATTACGAATATAAATTTTCTGATTTCTAATCACTATGTATCATTATTTGGTGTGATTGACCAGTGTGGATTCTGTATGATAAAGGAAGAGTTATGAATAGAAATCTTTAGTAATTAGTCAGCACAGGTCATCTTGTCGAAACCTTTTTATGTGTAAAGGTATTCCCTACTAGATAGAGGGAGTTTTTTTAATTATATAGTAATATTTATAAATTCATAATATAGGTATAAGTATAAGCTACTTGGTGTGAGGGTTGAAAATGAATTCGTTGGCTTTGGGAGGAATTTTGAAAAGGTTTTACCCTTCTTTTTCTATGACTACTTTCTCAAATAGATTAAAATTACAAAAAATTATATATCTTATACAGTCAGATGTTACAAACTTAGGGTATGTATATGAATGGTATCTGTATGGTCCGTATTCCACGCAGTTAACTAAAGATGCTTACAATATCCAAGAGTATGCTGAAACTAAGCCAATAGCCTTCGAAGATAAAGTTATATCGACAAAATTCGATGAGTTCATAAAAAAGATTGAACCCCACAAAGATGATACTAAATGGTTAGAAGTGGCTAGTTCAATACACTTACTGAAAAAACTTTATCCCCAGAAAACAAAGAGTGATATTATCGTTCAAATACAAAATAAAAGAGGAAATAACACCATTGATAAAACATTTATATCAAATGTGTGGTTAGATGTAGAGGGATGGTTAATATGAGTGTACAACACTTTAAATTAGTTTATGACCCTAAAAGAACTAAACAAAGTATGATGAAGATTGAGAAGTTGGCAGAGTGTATAGACAAGGAGGATAAATTACAAACAAAAACCAGTTCCACATCAACAGCATACTATATGATACGCGACTCAGCAGAAAAAAATGGAAAAATATTCAAATTAAAAAAGTCCTTAAAGAATAACAAATCTATGCCAAAACTAGTCTTCTTATAAAATGACAGAGATACCTGAATTAATGGATATATATCACTTCAAATGTGATAATGAAGGTCGTCAGTGCTCTTTATCTAATAAATGGCACTATTTTATTATCTGTTCTGAAAAAGAATACAACAAAGGCTCAACACACGTTGTCGGTGTGCCGATTACTTCTGAAATAACTTATTATTCATTAAATTACGGCTCTGACATCACTAACGAAATGTTAACACTACCATTTTTAGATAAAAAATCATTTGTTTTACAAGACAGACCCTGCAGAATCAACAAAAATGATTTAAGAATAAAGAAATCTGGAGTTCACCCAAAAATATATAAAAACATTATTAAGAATATATCAGGTTTTCTAGAAGGTCAAAACATTAAAGATAAGAACTTGATGTCATAAGTATTCATTTAATGTTCTACTTACAAAACTTATACGCCTTGCTGAACTTATGAATTATGTTCCTTCAGTATCTAATAGTTGCTCGTACTGGCATCTGGGTATCTTGATAATAACATAGTCTTCGTGTTCTTCAATGAGTTCCATAATATTGGAAAGTAATAATTCTTTATATGCCTCGCTATAAAATAATCGGAAGATTTACAGATGAGTCGGACAATAGTTGGAATAGTTGATGTTTTTTGTTCTTGTTTTAGCACGATTGATAATATTTTTAAAATAGCCTATCTAAGTGCTTTCTTGTTGTGGGGATTGATTTGTATGGTTAAGAAAAATTTTGTTTGTATAAATATTTCTGATTCTAATAATGGTGTGACTATTTCTTATGATTGTCAACAGTATGATAATTATATGTTAACTTCTGAACAAGCAATAGAATTAATAAAATTAAACGACAAGTTGTTATCAGAGGTTGTAGAAGCCAGAAAAATATACAAGAAGATAGTATCAAAATGTGTTGCCGAACAGAAACATAATCCTGCTTATGATTCAACACACAATTATAATACTAAGATAGACCCAGCAATTAGAACATTACTTATTACAATCAGTACGGCAAGAATCACACTCTATAAGCGATTACTAGAAATTATACCAAAACCTATAATGCCGAAATCAATGCTAATACAAACCAAAATATTAATTGAAGAGAACGAAATTAAAGAACTACACAACATACCATTAGGAAGACTATTCGAAAGCCCAGAACTTGACAACAATAACCAAATCCCAGAATCATATCATTAACTTTAATAATCATTATAGTATACCCTGATTATGAAGGAATTTGTAACAGATGATTCACAAAAGAAGACCTTAGATGAATTCAAGGAAAGTATGATTGATGGTTCAATGGACTCTTTTCTATTGTTAGCTTCTATACAGATGAGGGCTAGTTTAATGATAATGGAGAATACTGTTATCAATGGTCAAAGAATTGTTGATACAGAAATCTATAATACACACACGCCTTTATTCAGGGAGATTAGTGAAAAATCAATCAATAAGTATGATTCTATGAAAGTTTTTGGTTTCTCCGAATTAGAAATCGAGCAGATGAAATCAGATAAGCCTGATAAGAAAGAAATTGCTAATAAGTTTGCGTCTATGTTTAACATAGACCTAAATGACCAAGAACATATCAAGGAAAATGTAATTAATGGTATCATAGGAAAAATGTCTCCTGATATAATGAAACAAAACAACGAGTTTCTGTCGTTTTCCAGTCAAGAAATGAACAAGATATTGAATGGTATAGAAGTATACAGTAAGATAGATGAGAAAAATAAATCTAAAAAAGACCTTGAAGATAAGGAATACACTTCACTTAACCTTTACAGAGACGCTGTCGAAATTTATTTGAAAGTGTTGAAGGAAGCTTATCGCAAGATACACAAAACAACAAAAGATGTTCGCAATGACAAAATGTATGATTATTTTCAAGAACATTATCCATTACTATGGGATTCACAGTATAACCTATTAAGAAATGATATATCACATCTTAATTTTGATGTTAGAGGAAATTACACTATTGATAAGATAGATTCAGAAAGAAACACTATATTACTCAAAGCTATGACTGGAATAATGGCAAGGAATATGTTTCTTATAGAATACTTTGAGACTTCATTAGAGGCAATATTTGACCCTGAATCAGAAGAACCACTTGGTGATGAGATACCCAATGACGATAATAACAACACCAACAATAATATATAACAACAAATAATCCTGCCACGATTTATACTCTGTCTTTTCTTTTTTCTGTTTGAATCCTGTTAATTCATATTCATTTACGATTGTATCTATTGCTTTAATTGCCTCAGTAATATCACTTCTATGATGTCTTTGAAAATCTTCTTCTTCTCCAGTCCAGAAATCAAATTGTTTAGGAAATAATTCAGTCTCAACAATTTTGTGATTAGTATAAATAATTCTTATAATCATCTTTATTTGACTCACAATATGCCTAAATTCATCAGAACTTTCTCTCCAATTTTTAGGTTTTAGTGTTTCTAACTCTGTCTTATATTGTGTTAGTTTAGCAATATGTTTCTTATACTTGTTTGGCAATAGTTTTCTAATCTTATTCAACAATTAAATCACCTGCAAATGCTTTCTGCATCAGAGCATCAAATAACTGATTAATGTCTTTTGTAGACTTTTTTTGATGTTCTCTAATGGATTCCACCATTTCAACAATAGAAACAAATTTCTCCTGAATATCAGTAGGAGGAACAATTATCTTAATTGATTTTAATAATGGTTGAGAAATATTAGTTATAGTTCCAGTATTAGACATACGAACAAGATAATCGTGCATTTCCTTTATTCGTAGACAAAAGGAAAGCCATACAGAATTAACTATCTTCTTAGGATGTGTCCTAATCATAAAGGAACTAAATAAACATTCTTCTTCAGAATCATAAGCAGAGCAATATGCCACACCTTCTTTCTTTACAGATGAACGAACAAAAACTAAATCTCCTTTTTTTAAACAATATGTTTTAATTTCTTCATCACTAACTTCTAATAATGAATATTTTAATGGTCTAAATTTACACCAATCATATAAATCTCCTATATTCGCAACTTTAGTGCCTTTTCCATAAAATTCTTTATTCTTTCCAATACCATTTTGAAATTCTCCACAAATGTTTCCTAAAGTATCTGTATTCCATTTTCTATCATTAGTGATTGGGTCTCCAAACATAGTGTAGAAGATGCTCTGAATTAGTTTGTCAGTTTCTTCGTTTGATAACCTTCTTCTGGTTTTTAATAATTCTGATTTATCAAGCATTTCAACAATTTGCTTTTGAACATTTCGTTTAGGGAAAAATACTTCGTGTTCTTCTATATCTGATTTTCTTATAGAAGGTGCAGTAGTAGCATTAGCAAATTGAAATATATCTATGGACAATAAATAGTAATAAATAAATCTTGGTTCGGCATTTTCTTTTGGCAATAGCACCATCACATTATTATCTACTAAACTTGGTTTGAGAAGCATTCTCTTCTTATTTGTTTTAATTGCCATTCCGATTTTAGGAAATATTATGGAGTTTGCTGGAAAAAGTTTTCCCTTCATTTTTTTTATGTCTTCATTATCAATGTAATTATTCGATATGCCCATATAAATTTCATTTCCGTGAACATTCATATCACTAACTTTGTAAAAAGGATATGGCTTATCTTTTGAACCTTGATATTTTATTGGAAATCCAGTTCCACTATCAACAATACAAAAATCTTTAAGTCTCATTTACATCCTCTTCTTTAGTTCTTTTAATTCTTTAGTTATGTCTTCTTCCATCTTTAAAACAGATTCGATAATCTTTTTAGGGTCTTCATACATTATTTCTTCGTGAATTACTTCTTTGTATCTTGCGATAGATAAATTGTAATCGTTCTCCTTAATATCTTCATATTTCACTCTGACACTATTGATTCCTTCTTTTTTAGTTTTATAACATTCAATTATATCAGGAATATCTCCTTTACCATCAATTATATCTCGTTTATCATCTAAACTAAATCCGTCAGATTTCATATCGTAGAACCATACTTTATCAGTCTTTCCACCTTTAGTAAAAACAAGGACAGCAGTTCCGACTGTCGCATAGGGTTTAAACACTCCTGATGGCATACTAATGACTGCTTCTAATTGACATTTTTCTAATAATAATTTACGAATATGTTGATGTGCATTAGATGAACTGAATAGCACGCCATTTGGCACAACGACAGCACATCTGCCACCAGTATTCAATAAATTATAGAATAGTTCCAAAAATAATAGTTCTGTCTTTGTAGTATCTGATTTAAAATTATCATTTACATCTCCTTCATCTATGCTTCCTGTGAATGGAGGATTTGCTAATATTACATCATATTCAGCAGTATGCTGAAATGATTTGGATAATGTATCTTGCCTAGTAATATTCGGATGTTCTACACCGTGTAATATCATATTCATTGATGCTATACGAGCCATCGTTGGGTCGAAATCATATCCATAGAATGTTTTTCTTCGTAGAATCTCCCAATGTTTTTTATCAACAATTTTATCACCAATTAAATTATAAGCAACTCCCTCTTCATCATATTTAATCATACTCTTGCTCGTATTTATTCTCAAAATATGTTGATACGCATTTACCAGAAATCCTGCTGTTCCACAAGCAGGGTCACAAACTCGCTCTCCTATCTGTGGGTCAACAAGTTCAACCATCATTCTAATTATATGTCTTGGCGTTCTGAATTGTCCTGAACGACCAGCCTGATTCAAAGAACCAAGAAGATACTCATAAATGTCTCCTTGAACATCTTGATTACGAGCAGTAATATTTAATTCATCAATGATAGATACTGCTTCTTGTAATAATGAAGGTTTAGGAATTAAAAAAATAGCATCCTTCATCTGTTTGGCAAATTCTATATCTGTTCCTCTCTCAATATTTTTTAAGAAAGGAAATACTTTATCTCTGACGTGTATCAACATATCTTCAGCATTGAAATGTTTCCACTCTGACCACCTACAATTCTCGTGACCAGCAAATATGGATTTGTATTTTTCTCCACGAGCAGTAACTCTCTTCTGCTCCACATTATCTAAATCTTCCAGTCTTTTCATAAAGATGAGATAAGATACTTGTTCTATTGCTGTTAATGGATTAGCAAGTCCTCCTGCCCAGAACTTATCCCATAACTTATTAATTTTAGATTTCAATTCAGAAGATAACATTTAAGCCTCCACAAATAATTCTTTCTCTAATTTTTGACACAGAATAATCATTTCTTTTAATTGTTCATCTGAGAATAAAGGCATTGGTGCTTGTGTTCCAAAGTTAGTGAATGGAGCATCAAACAAATCATCATAATCAATATGTTTCTTTTTACTAAAGACTGTTTGTAATGTTCGTAAGAAATTTATCTGGTCAGCAGAATATAATTGATTGTTAGCAATCATAAAGGTCTTAAATTCTTCTTCAATCACAATCTGTGGGTCAGGATACTTATAATGCTTCAATATTTTCTTGATGAACTGTGTTAATGTACCGTTACTTTTCTCATAAACCTTACGCAGATTCTCCTCAGTAATAAATAAGTCTGGACTATTAAGTGTCTTCTCTAATTTTTCTAAATCTGTTTCAGTCAATACTTCATCATTTTCAATCTTCTTAATAGTAGCATCTTTCTTTGCTAAGTTTTTAATCTTCTTTTCAACCTTTTCTTTATAGACTTCAATATATTCTTGTTTGTCTTCTCCAAATTCTATAATTTTTCTTTGTTGAACAACATCATCTAAATCTAATATTATTATTGGTCTTGGTTCTGACCTTTTGTAGGGCATTAATGGAGCAAATTCTTTGATGAGCATTAATGTATCATCATAACAAATATGCGTCCAGAATGATTTGCTCAAGACTTTTTCAAGTATATCTTTTTTATCTTTGACTTGTTGAAGTGTCTTTGGTAAGCATTCAAGATATTCTCCAATCTCCTTCTTTACAGAGTCGATAGTTTTCTTATCTTGTTGTAATAATGCTAATCCTAATTTTTCACATTTTAGTGTGAATGATGCGACATTCAAATTAACGTCTGGCTGGAATTTCATTAATGGAGTAATTTTTGTTTTCAAGAATTTTATCGGTTCTATACCAACATTATCCCAGAACTTCTTTGATTGTGCCGTTTCAATCTCACGAAGATATTCTTTAACAGAGACAGACTTTACTGGTAACCTGTTTATGTCATCTAAAATTATTTTCTTTAACCTATCAGCTCTATTCATATCTTTTAATTTTTGGAATATCTCTAATTGTTCAACTCTAATCTTGAATACTCTAACTGATACTGCCTCACTCGGACTTGCCTCTTTTCCTTGTGGATGTATATTGAAGTATTCAAAATTATTCCAGAAGTCAAATATTAAGAAATAATCTTTTTTACCAAATGGTAACCAGTCTCTATGTTTACAAACGGAATCGTGTCTTGTGCCTCTACCTATCATCTGCCAGAACTTAATTTTAGATAACACAGGTTTCGCAAAGACCAGATTACATACTTCTGGAATATCTACACCTGTGTCTAACATATCGACACTGATTGCTACACGAGGGAAAGACTCTTGTTTAAATTCTTTCAATAAATCTTGTGCTCTACTATCTTCAGAAGTGATTATACGAGTTAATCTTCCCTTATATTCTGGATAAAGTTTTTCAAATGCTTCCCATAATCTCTTAGCGTGTTTCTTAGATACTGCGAATATTATGCTCTTACAGGGAAGTCCTGTTTCATCCGTTAAACAATTATCCATAAATTCTTTGACTATTGCTTCATTAGTTCCAACAACAGAAACTTTCTTTTCTATTGCCGTTCCCTCCCAATACATTTCATCTTCTTCAAGACCTTTTTCTAATAATTCTTTCTTGATAGCATTAGATAAATCTCCTTGATTGATACCTTCTATTTGAAAGTGTGTTTGAACACCTGATACACGATAATCTGCTAAATAGCCTTCTTTTACTGCTAGTTCATAATTATACATTGCTGTTGGTTTACCATCATTACATTGGAAAAATCTGAATGTATCTTTATCAATCAGAGATGATGGAGTTGCTGTTAATCCTACTTGTATCGCATCAAAATATGTGAATACATCTTTCCATAGATTGTAGATGCTTCTATGCGATTCATCTGCTACAATTAGGTCGAATGCTCCTGGTGAGAAGTCTTGATAACATTCCATAAATGTTTGAATCGTAGAAGCATATAATCTTGCGTTCTTATCTAGTTCTCCACTGAAGACTTTAGATTTTGCCTCATTAGGAAACCATACTTTGAAGCCTTCATCGTATGCTTGGTCTCGCAATGCCTTTCTATCGGCTAAAAACAAGACCTTCTGTACCCTATTAGCTTTTAATAGAGTATCTATTAGACCCATTGCGACTCTGGTCTTACCTGTTCCAGTTGCTTGAACCACTAAGAATTTTCTCTGACCTCTACGTATACCCTCTAAGATTCTCTTAACACTCTCAATCTGATAGGGTCTATTAATTATTTGCTCATTAATTTTTACACTCGTAACATCTTTCTGTAAATGATTTTGAAATCTTAATCTTTCCAAATCATCCTGACTGTGAAATCCCTTAACCATACGAGGATTTTCAGAAGGCTTATTCCAAAACCAAATTTCATAACCATTAGACAAGAAAATAAAGACATCTTTACCAGTCTGCTTCTTTATATCATTAACATACTGTTCAGCCTGTTTCTGACCAACAACAGGGTCTTTAGTTGTTCTCTTAGCTTCTATAATTGCTAGTGGGTCGCCATTCTTATCAAGTAGAAGATAATCAGCATATTTGCTCTCGGCATCGTTCTTTATAGTCTCAGAAACAACTTTATACTTTCGAGATTTGAAATCAGATTGTTTAGTGTCAACTTCGACCCAAACTTGACTTCTATTTTTTATATCCCACCCACTACCTTTAAGAGAAACATCAATCTTCTTAATTCTAGTAAGCCACTCAGGCAAATCTTCCATCGGTATAAACCCCAATACGAATAACACCGTAAGAAGTTTATAAATGTTCTCAATATATTATTATGATAATAAACTATCAATCTTCTTTAAGCTCAGTCAATTTATCTTCTGTTTCTATCCGTTTTAGTGACTCATATAACCAGTCTGGATAGTCTGTTCCTCTGCGTAGATGCTCCTCTATTTCGGCTTCAAGTTGCTCTTCAGCAATTAAATCTAATTCTTCTAATATACTCATTTTCATCTCTCCAATTATTCTTTCATTTCTTTCCACGCTTTGAATGTTTCAGCAAATTCTTTGAACTCTGAACCATCCAGCTTTGTTTCAAATGTCGATTTTAGTGACCCTGACAATTCTTCTTTACTGCTGTGGATATATACTTGTGTGGATTTGAAGTCTATGTGTCTTGCTAATTTCTGCGTATGTATGGGATTCTTTGTATTACTGTACACTTTTGTTATGAAGTAATGTCTAAGGCTGTGTGTTGTTAATCTATGTAGATTTCTATTCTTTCTTTTAGAATATCTCTCCTCACTGTCAGCATACACATCATTCAAACCACATTTATTTATCACTGTTCTAAACTCTTTTCTTAGCCAATTAGAACTAATGTTTATCCTGCCTTTCGCTTCACTAAATAAGACGAAGTTGTTCTGTCTCATAATCTGATTTCTATGTATGATTATCCAATCATACAAATCATCTCTGACCTTATCGTGTAAATATATTTCATCTAACGTGTGGGCTTTTTCTGTATGTACTCGTAAGACGTGTTTGTTCATATCAATATCTGTCAGCTTGACATTGACTACTTCTCCAACTCTCAGTCCGAGAAATGCCATCATTCTAAAGGCTAATTTTGCTTTTTTTGACCTACAATTATTTAAGAATAGTTCCAGTTCTGAGTCTATAAAACCCTTGTTTATAGAGCCATACTTCGTCAACTTACTAAAACGAGGCATATACTTATGCTTCTTAATCCTAGAAAGCATAGTTATCAACACTTCGAGTTGATGCTTAGAAAGGGTACAGATAGCATCCATATCTGAACCTATGCTCTCCGTAAGTGAACCTAAATCCACTTTCGATTTACCGTCAACCAGACAGTTAACTGCCGACATTAGGACAGAACGGGCGTGATGGGATTTGAACCCACGACCTACAGCTCACTTCAAGTTTTCCAAAGGAAAACTCGTAGAAGGCTGCCGCGCTATCCAAGCTGCGCTACACGCCCATATAACGATGGTTAGTATATTGGATTTAAAAAGCATATTTAAAGTTGATTATTTTATTGAAGAAAAATTTATAAAAACAGGAGCTTATGAGATATCATGCCTAAATCTCATTCCAAGAAACATATTCCTGATGCTCTTAAAATTTTTGGATTCGTATTGTTATGTCTATTGATTGGAGTCATCGGCGGATTATTCACTAAAGCAGGTCCTGGTACATGGTACTCAGGATTGCACAAACCCTCATTCAATCCACCAGGCTGGATATTTGGACCAGTATGGACAATATTATATATCATGATGGGAATATCATTATATTTTGCAGTAAAGAATAAGGTTGGAGCGAATGCGATAAAAATATTTGCGATACAGTTAGGATTGAACTTATTATGGTCTGTATTGTTCTTTGGATTGAACAAGTTATTACTAGCATCAATTGAAGTATGCATACTTCTCGGATTCATTCTATGGACGATAAAAGCATTCTACAAGAAATCCAGAGTATCATCATATCTATTGATACCCTATGCATTATGGACTACATTTGCTACTATATTGACGCTTGCGATATTTATTCTGAACTAAAGCACCATAACTCTAAAAGACGCTTTCAATTAACTATTTAAACTCGTCTTTTATCTTATTATCATGACAGTTGAGATGGCTAAAGGGACAAGGGATTTTCCTCCTGAAGATAAGATTATCAGAGAGGAATTGACGAGTGCATTAAAGGATGTCTTCGAAAGTTATGGATATTCACCGTTAGAGACACCTTCAATAGAACGTTTAGATACATTGACTGCAAAATTCGCTGCTGGTGCAGAAAGTGATGCTGCAAAAGAGATATTCAAGCTATCAGATCAAGGCAACAGGGAGTTAGGATTGAGATTCGACTTGACCGTGCCATTCTCAAGATTTATTGCATTGAATCCTAATCTAAAGATGCCATTCAAGAGATATGAGATTGGACGCGTTTTCCGTGATGGACCGATTAAACTTGGTAGATATAGGGAATTCTGGCAGTGCGACGTAGATATTGCTGGCGTTAGCAGTGTGAAGGCTGAAGCCGAACTGATGCTACTTGCACTTGAGGCATTGAAGAAACTGAAGCTCGACGCATATATAGAGGTCAATAACAGGAAATTATTATTCGGACTCATGGATTACTGTAATATACCGACCGAGAAGCGTGAGACAGTAATAATCACAATCGATAAGATAACAAAATATGGTGTTGATGTCGTAAGGAAAGAATTGATCGACAAATTCATCGATAAGCATTCTATAGAAAAATTGCTTGAAGTGTTCACTATGCGCGGTAGTAATGATGAGATGCTTGACATGCTAGAGCCTATGATGACTTCTGAAGTAGGTAAAGATGGATTGAAAGAATTAAAAGAATTATTCAGCTACTTAAAATTCTTAGAACATGGAAAGATTGTCTTGAATATAGCATTGGCTCGAGGCCTTGGATATTATACTGGTACAGTATTCGAAGGATTCCTCAAGGATAGCAAAGTCACAAGTAGCATATGCGGCGGTGGACGATACGATAACATGATTGGGATGTATGCTTCGAACAACAGGCAATATCCTGCAGTAGGGATATCATTCGGACTAGAACCTATCACTGATGCATTAAAGTTAAATAATCCCGAAATAAAGAAGACAGTCACAGAATTATATATCATACCGATACAGACATTCAGGGAATCATTAGTCATAGCGACGACATTAAGAGAAGCAGGATTGAATGTAGACATTGACCTGATGGAAAAAGGCGTCTCAAAGAATTTAGATTATGCAAACATATTGAAGATCCCGTTCGTAGCATTCATAGGTGAGACTGAATTGAAAGAACAGAAGATAAAATTGAAGAACATGATTGATGGATCTGAAAAATTATTGACTCTAGATGATGTTTATGATTTTGTTGTCAATGAGAGAAAATGATTAAACGAGATTATTTCTAAAGTATATCTATTAATCTATAAAACTTTTACTACTATCTAATAAGTAAAATTTATAAATCTTGTTCTATTCCTATCCTCTATGAGATTGGATATAGAGTATAGAGGAAGCGACGCAGAAAAAGAATATATGAAGAGAATAATAACTCCAGTAGAAGATAATCCTTATGCTTACCGTAATTTCTATTTAGACGCTCTTGTTCTTGGAGCTAAACAAGTAAGACATCTCCGAAAAAGAAAATCCGATTTTGTAGTGCCCGTAACTCTACAATTTGCAAAGCTGTTTTCAAATCAACTCATGACATACAAAGGTAATGGCACATATAGCGTATCGTATAATTCTGATAATATCATAAAAACATATTTAGAAAAAGGGTTCATGGATGAAAAAATAGTTTTTGCATTAACACCGAAATTAGCAAAGGGAACCCCAATGTTATCATATCATGGAGATCTCGCTAAAGCTAAAGTATTTGAGGCAGATTCACTCAGCATAGTATTCGGATATGCGATAGGCGATAACTATCCAAAAGACATCCCATTCATGATAAAGATGTATTATGCTCCGGAGAGATAGCTCTAATACACATTCTAATGACAATTAATATTATTTGATTAACTTTATATAGATATTTATGGTCATTAAGAGAAAATGATCAAGAAACTTTCTAAGATAAGAAAAGAAGACACTAATTATAAAAGGTTTGAAGAGAATAAATTATTCTTCCGTACAAGAGGATTAGATAAGCTTCAGGAAAGATTTGACGAAGATATAGTAAAAACAATACAGGAATTAAGCAATAACAAGAAAGTTGTCCGTATTCTTGAGATTGGCTTTGGTGAAGGGAAAGCATTGCTTGAGGCATGCAGCCTAGGAAGGAACATATACGGTTATGGCGTCAATGACAAGAAGAGATCGACACTCTCATCGTCAAAAGATTTGATGAATAATTCTAAAAAATTTGATATAAAGGTTTATCATACGCCGAAAATATATTTCTATGACGCAGGATATGGATTGAAATTCAAGGACAACTATTTCGATATTATATTCAGCCAAGTAACTATACATTACGTTGGAGATAAAGCGAAGCTTATCGAGGATGTCTGGCGTATAATGAAGAAGGGAAGTAAAGCATTCCTAAATATTGATGGCGGGTTAAAAGGAGCACAACCGGATTTCATGTATCTTCATAATGATTCCCCGAGATTTATCGTATACGATAGAAATAAAAAGATAATATCAACTAAGAGTTTATTCAATAAGTATAGAAAAAAAGGTTATGACATAAAGTTCAATGTACGAAAAGATGAAAGACTTAATATAACCCTTGTAATGTGTAAGAACAATGATAAGGGATTGGATTTAGGCCTAATTTATGATGGTAATTCCACAATATATCTATCTAAACTAAAAGACATGGATAAATATAAGTTTGATACAGGGATATGGTGGGGAGCAAGAAGCGTATATAGGATAAAATAATAAACAATAACATTTAGTTATACTACATAATAGAGGTGCAGATGACATTCTTTACTGAAGCGAAAGAAGATGGACATATAGATGATAGGATCAATATGTCTGAACAAGAATTCGAGATGATGCTACGAGGAATGCTAGAGGATTCTAGTGCTTGGCATCTGCATAAGAATAAACATAAGGATGCACATATCACTCCGATATTTAATGAAGAAGAATTCTCAGAATTCGAGCATGCAGTAGATAGGAACAGCAAGAAGAGCAAAGCATCGAAAGATGAAGAAGCACACATCATACAATATGATATGCATGATAAGAAGTTTGTTGCTGGCTGCCAATGCGGTGCAAAATTCAAGATAGACGTTAAAAATGATAATGTTGAACCCGCAGATGATAGCATAAAGATGAAAGAGATAAACCAGTATGATAAGAACAGGAATTCAGAACAACAACAGTATGGAAGAGAACAGTCTGGTAATGATAATAATTACAATAATGGTCCAATAAGACAATCAGCCATAGAGGCAACATATAATTCTAATAATAAAGGCAGCCTGAAATATAAGAACTAGGCTTAGACAAATCTGCCGATTAAAATGGATAAGGTAACCATCAATGGTTACCATTAATAAGATTTATAAACTCCAGAATTTTTCTTGAATCATGAACATCATGGAACATAAGATCTTGGACTTATTGAAGGATAAGGACGAAGATATCACAATAAACGATATTGCAAACGACATAAAGGCTGACAGGCACACGGCAGCAAAACATCTAGAGATGCTGAAAAGCAAGGGATTAGTCGAATATAGGACCATAGGAAAATCCAAGGTGTGGAAGATATCAAAAAGCCCGTTCCTGAACGCACTGAAGAACAATGATGACATATCAAACAATATGAAGAGCATATTACAGCATGTCGATGGTCAGATACACATCCAAGACAGGGACAAGATAATATGGAGCAATACTAAAAAGAATAATTGCTGCACAGATGGCGAGAAATGCAAGGATTGTGCTGTAGAGAAGACATTCAAGACAGGAAAGACAGAATCATTGACCAGAGGCTGGTCAAAGAAGAAAGTCAAGATAACCACTCAACCGATTAAAGATAGTAATAATAAAACTGTGGCAGTAGTGGAAATAATAAGAGATGCGAAATAATACTAGCATCATCGCGCTCACACAGAAGTTGATTCAATGTGATGCCGAGTTATTTGGTATCGAATTATAATCCGAAAGTTCGCTGGGTGATGATGCTAATTAAGTAAATAACCAAGGGGTATAATATGAAAGTATATCTGGACAATGGAGCAACGACTCAAGTCGATAAAGTTGTAGTAAAAGCTATGATACCATACTTCACTAAAGAATATGGTAATGCATCATCATTGCACTATAGCGGATTGAATGCACAGAAAGCATTAGATAGCTCGAGAAAAAGTTTTGCAGAATATATCAATGCATTGCCGGAAGAGATAATATTCACTTCAGGCGGTACAGAATCAGATAATCTAGCACTGATGGGCGTAGTACAATCCTTGAAGTCCAGAGGCGAGGATAAGATACATATCATAACATCAAACATCGAGCATCCAGCAATATTGAATACATGCAAGGCATTGGAGGGTTGGGGAGTCGAAATAACATACCTGGAAGTCGATTCAGAAGGAATCATAAAACTTGACAAATTAAGAGAATCAATCAAACCGCATACTAAATTAATCACGATAATGCATGCAAATAATGAGATAGGAACAATCCAACCGCTTAAAGAGATTGGAGAGATTGCAAAAGAACATAAGATATTGTTCCACACTGATGCAGTCCAAAGCCTGACAAAAATAAAAATCGATGTCAAGGACTTGAACGTCGACATGATGTCATTCTCTGCACACAAAATCCACGGCCCAAAAGGCATCGGAGCATTATATATCAAGAAAGGCACTCCAGTAAAACCAATAACATATGGCGGTTCACACGAATACAAAAAGAGACCCGGAACGGAAAATATCCCTGGAATAGTCGGATTCGTAAAAGCGATAGAGATAGCAAAACATAATGATATTGAAAGGATGACAAAATTGCGTAATATGCTCATCGATGAACTATTGAAGATAGACCATACGCAACTCAATGGTTCAAGGACCAAAAGATTATGCAATAATGCTAACATCGGATTCGCATTCATAGAAGGAGAAGGCATACTGATGCATCTTAGTGATAAGGGAATATGCGTATCTACTGGTTCAGCATGTTCATCAAAAAGTTTAGAACCAAGCCACGTCCTTAGAGCACTTGGATTAAGACACGAGATAATACATGGAGCGATACGTTTTACGTTATCAAAATATACTACAGAAAAAGATATACAGTATACGATAAAAGCCATGAAGAACATAGTAAAAAGATTACGTAAGTTCAGCGCACTAAAAGAAGGCGTAGATTATAATATCATAGAATATGAAGACAATCATGACCACGATGTAAAAGAAGAATGACTATTAAGTCATGCATCATAAAAATATTATAAAATTTACATTAAATATTCGGAGGAAAATAAGATGTACACGGAAAAGGTAATGCAACACTTTAAACATCCCCACAACATGGGGGAGCTAACAAACCCTGATGCAATGGGAGAAGTAGGTAATCCACAATGCGGAGATATGATGAAAGTCACTATGAAGATTAATCCTGAGACAAGAATAATAGAGGATATAAAATTCAAGACATTCGGATGCGTATCAGCAATCGCATGTAGTTCAGTCACTACTGATATTTTGAAAGGAAAGACGATCGATGAAGCAAAGAATCTTAAGAAGCAAGACATTGTGGATGAATTAGGAGAATTGCCGGCAATCAAACTACATTGCTCAGTATTATCAAATGAAGCAGTGAAGAAAGCTATTGATGAGTATGAAGTGAAGCACGGTATAAAAAGTTCGGTAGCATGATGTATGAGTAAATGAAGTGAAACTATGACAATTGATTTATCCTACATAAAGATAAAGAATCCGGACAGATTACACTTCGGTACAGCAGGCATACCGCTATCGACTAATCCACGCAAGACGACAAATGCCATACCGCAATTGCATAAACTAGGATTGAATGCTATGGAATTAGAATTCGTACGAAACGTGAATCTGAATCCTACAAGTGCAAAAGAATTATTAGAATCAAATAAAGATCAAAATATCATATTGACTTGTCATGGTTCATATTTCATCAATCTGAATGCTGTAGAAAAAGATACAATAATCGCAAGCAAACGTCGAATACTTGAAGGTGCAACAATGGCGCGTATGGGCGGAGCATGGTCAATGACGTTTCATGCAGCGTTCTATCTCAAAGACGACAAATCAATAGTTTATGATAGAGTAAAAGAACAGATGAAGAGTCTAGTCGCTGAATTAGAAGAATCTGGAAATAAGATTTGGTTAAGGCCAGAAACCACCGGTAAAGAGACACAATTCGGAAACTTAAAAGAACTTATACAATTATCGCAAGAAGTCGAACAAGTATTGCCATGCATAGATTTCGCACATCTACATGCACGTACTAACGGTAAATATAATACTACTGAAGAATTCCGTGAAGTATTGACGATGGTTGAGAAAGGACTTGGAAGAAGAGCATTGGATAATATGCATATCCACATGTCTGGAATCAATTATGGTCCTAAGGGTGAGAAGAATCATTTGTTTTTGGAGGAATCAGATTTCAATTGGAAAGACCTATTAAAAGTCTGGAAAGAATTCAAGATCAAAGGAGCAGTCATCAATGAAAGTCCAAACATCGAGGATGATGCGGTACTCATGAAGAAATATTGGGAAGGATTGAAGTGAGAGACAAGAAATCAAAGATCAAAATCCTAAGAGCAAAACCAGAAGATGTAAGAGGAATTGCAGAAGTAGCATATAAGACATGGCTTGCAACATATCCCAACAAGAAATACAGGATAACTGCGGCAGACGTAAAATACATGTATAGGAACAGAAATAAGAAAGAAGATTTGTCCAAGAGAAGAGAAGACATACTTCATCCAAAAAAAGGAGTCAAAAGGTTCGTAGCAAAGGACGGCAGTAAGATTGTCGGGATATGCGGTATAATAGTCGATACGGATAAGAACCAACTAAAATCCATATATGTCCTTCCAGAATATCAGGGCCGCGGTATCGGATATGCCTTATGGAAAAATACACAGAAATATTTCAATAAAAAAAATAAGACAATCGTCCAATTAGCGATATACAATACACAAACTATGGAGTTTTACAAGAAATTAGGATTTGTCAAGACAGGCAAACATTTCATAGACGAAAAAACTAGGATGAAAAGCGGATTTATTATCCCAGAAATTGAAATGATAATAAAACCAAAAATTAATGCTAAAAAGAAAAATAAAACATCGAAATCTAGGAGGATTGATTGATATGAAACATGAATTACCAAAATTACCATATGCGTACAACGCACTAGAACCATACATGGATGAATTGACCGTCAAGATACACCATGACAAGCATCATCAGACTTATGTCGATAAGTTGAATGTTGCTTTAGAACCGTATGCTGGATTGCAGAAATTGAAGGTGGATGAATTGTTGAAAGACTTGAACAAGATTCCAGAGGCTGGAAGGAATGCAATAAAGAATCATGGTGGCGGAGTATTGAACCATACACAATTCTGGGAAATATTGAAGAAGGATGTTCAGATTACTAAGACGATGAGCGAAGCCATAAACAAGGAATTCGGCGGATTCGACAATTTCAAGAAACAGTTTATGGACTCGGCAATGAACAGATTCGGTTCAGGGTGGGCATGGCTAGTTGTCAATAATGGAAAATTAGAGATTGTATCGACTGCGAATCAGGACACTCCATTGTCAGAAGGGAAGATACCGATATTGATGATCGATGTGTGGGAACATGCGTACTATCTGAAATATCAGAACAGACGTGCAGAATTTGTCGAGAACTTCTTCAAGATAATCAATTGGAATGAAGTCGAGAAGAAATATAAAGTAGCGATAAAGAAGTAAAGATGTCAGATATCCAAAAATTAAGAGAGATATACAAATTAAAGCAGGTATATAGGTTACACTCAGTAGGTGATAGAAAAGAATCGTCTGCTGAACATACGTGATCATGCATAATGCTTGCAGAGTATTTCCTTGAACAACATCCGAAACTAGACAAATCAAAGGTTTTTGAATTAATCTTATTTCACGACGTTGTCGAGATAGAAGCCGGCGACACCCCAATGGCGCCAGGAGTTTCAAGAGAAGAAAAAATGCAGAAAGAAAAAGATGCGGCTATATCAATCAGCAAAAAGTTACCAAAAGAATTTGGAAAAAAATATCTTGGATTCTTCGAAGAATTTGAAGAAGCAAAGACTCCTGAAGCTAAATTCACTAAAGCAATAGATGCTTTTGATGCAAAACTTCATGAGATGGATTATAAAAAGGATTGGAAAGGATGGACTGAAGGGTTCCTAATAAAAAGCAAAGAAAAATATTTTATCGACTTTCCCATACTTAAGAAAGCTTTTGAAGAAACAACGAAATATGCTAAAGATAATGGATATTTTAATCAATGAGGTGGAATCATGTCGTCAGCATTAAAGGAGGGCTCAAAAGCTCCGGATTTTGAATTATTGGATCAGGATGGTAAATCGCATAAGCTTTCAGATTACAAAGGCAAGAAGATAGTCCTATATTTTTATCCTAAAGATAACACTCCAGGATGTACAATAGAAGCATGCAACTTCAGGGACAATGAATCTTTGTATAAGAAGAAAGGCGCTGTAATTCTTGGAGTGAGCGCTGATGATGTCTCAAGCCATAAAAAGTTTGCTGTCGGAAAAAAGCTTCCATTCACCTTACTTGCAGATACTGAAAAGAAAGTCATCAATGCATATGGTGTGTGGAAAGAGAAAAGTTTCATGGGCAGAAAATACATGGGAATATCAAGAGAGACATTCATCATAGATGAAAAAGGAAAGATAATGAAACACTTCGATGAAGTCAGCATCAAGAATCACAGCAAAGATATATTGGAATTATTGTAGGGATATAATTTATGACGAATCTACTACAAATAAAATCGTTCAGGCAATCACCAAGTTATTGCGGACCATCAAGTCTAAAGATGGTGCTCGAATATTATGGTATAGATAAAAGCGAAAAGGAGTTAGTCAGGCTTACAAATTGCACTAAATCCGAAGGTACAACTGCAAGAAATATTGTAAACTCGGCAAAGAAACTTGGAATGAAAGCAAGTTTTAAAGATTATTCAACAATAAATGACATCGAAGTAAAACTTAAGAAAAGAATTCCAGTCATCGTAGATTGGTTCTCGCATGATGAAGGACATTATTCTGTGATTGTAGGTCTTGACAAGGGAAACATCTACATGCAAGACCCGGAACTTGGACATATTCGGACGATGAAGCGAAAGACATTCATGACAGTATGGTTCGACTTTGACGGCGAATACATCAAGAGCCGCAAAGATCTGATAATACGAAGGATGATAATCATTCAACCAAAAAAGAAATGATTTTCTATAAGAGATATTAGCCCCGCCCAGACCGTATTTCGTCAACGAGAAATTAATTATTCTTTTTTATATTTAGATTTTTTCACTAATAAAGATATTATGAATGTTACTGCAAATACCATAAACCCAAATATCAACAAATAATTTATACTCCAGCTTGGATGAACAAGTTTCGCTATCCCCATCGCCACCACTCCAATAGGCAACGATAAAAGCATTTTAATTGCGTTATTCATTTTTGTTCACCTTTTCTTTTCAATAAGATTATATTCAAAATTAAGCCCACGACAGCAACTCCTGTTATTAAATAGTTATAAAATAATATGTTACTTTGGGATGCGTTTTTAAGGTTCATAATCATATTAATTATACTATAAACCAGTCCTCCCAACCAAAAACCTATTCCGTATCGATATATTTCTTTCATCAGTATTCCTCAATCATATTCAAACCGTATAAAATGACTAAAGTATATAAATATTATTAAAAGCAAATCTGTCAGCCCTAATCTTTTAAAAAAATTTATAGTAGCCCCGCCTAATTACTACGCCGAACTGTGCTAAAACAGAACACTATTTGATTGTATTACAAAATCGGAGAATGAAATACAAAATTTATTCTGTAGAATGTGCTTCTCCAAAGAAGCCTTTTCCGAAAGTCCCTGACATCCATCCATTACCCAATTCACTATAAGTTATTGCACGAAGATCAATATAATGAGTTATATTTTTCGGAAGTTTTAGATCCTCTGTGACAGGTTTTACTATTCCAAAGAACGATGGCTTTGCTGGAAAATATCTTCTCTCGAAATTTTTAAATACGCCACTAGTATCTATACATGGAATCAATCCTTCAGGAACAACTTCCATAGACCTTATCGATTCTGGATGTTTTATATTCCAATCGCATAGTCTACTATCTTTAAGCCAAAGTTCGAGTTGATTATTTTGGTTTCTGTAAAGTCCTCTTATAATACTATGATAGTAAGAATCAGTTTGGACAGGATTTGTTGCCTCCGACAAAGGTTTTGACCCTAAGCGATTAGAACAAATATGTAAATACCTTGATGATTCTAGCACCCCGAACCAATAATCTTTCGTGAAATCTCTTTTAATACCTGCTACGATCGTATTTGCACCGAAATAACTTAAATCAAAGAAAGCTTCTGCTTCTGCTATAGTATTGGATATTTTTATCTCGTGCTCGACTTCTTTTCTTATGAATATTTTTTCTTCTGTCCCATTTGGTTTTATGCCATTCTTTTTTCTGTAATTATCTCTATCGAATTGATAATCCAGTTTGCTATTGCAACAGGACATTTCACATATAAATGTGAATGGCAGAATCTCTTTTGGAACAGTACCCGACATATCTCTGAATGATACTTTTGCTCTTCGCCAATAGATTGGTTTATCATCATCTTTCAAATTTCTTTCTTCAAAAGCTTGCCTCAACTCTTCAATCACATAGGGACAATTGACGTCAGCATGAATTACGGATCCGTCAGTTCCTCTGTCTTGTCTACGAAGTACAATTACATGATTATCTGGAACTTTGGGCACTTCAACTCCTTCAGGTAATGGTTTTGAAGTGTATTTGCTGCAGACTCGTTCTTCAGCAAGACTTTCGGGTTTGAATGTATAGTATTGTTCGCTTACTATTCTGATTTTTCTTGATCTCTCCGAATCTGTGCAAGCTATTATTTTATTCACTTCATCTTCCAAGGATGATGATGCACAAGTTGAGCAACTGACAGCATTACTTCTTGAATGTCTGAAAGTATATTCTTTGTTAAAATCTTTTTTATTTAATTTCCCCATATATTCAACCTTAATATGTACCCGCCATATGAAGTATTTAAATATTTCGAATTTATTATCTTTTTAAAGTAGTAAAATAATTGTTAGCTTAATTGTTTATTATTGTGTGATATCGTGTGAGAAATAAAGGTAACTGTGCCCTTGCATTTCAATAGTGTCCGCAAAAAGCACAGTTAAGGCAGTAGCCCCGCCCAAGTTATTAACGTCTCTTCTTAGAACTTTTGAATCCTTTCTGGAAGAATGCTAAATATATTATTGGTAAGATTCCAGCAGTATTGAATATTAGTATACAGATGAACCATGCCAATTGATTATTTCTGCCAGATTTCCACATACCTATACCTTTCCAAACACCATCCCATATCAACAAAGGCAATAACCATAGCAGAACAGATGGATTGAATGTTGATGCGTTATATAATAATGGATGGAATATCGCCATAATACCTTAATTGACTTGGCAGTTTAAATACTTTTCTAGAATCATAAAAAAGTAACCTTTAAATATCACCATCTGATTTCTTGGAGAGTAAGCTATGGATATTCGATGTTATTTGATATTACGAATCCATTAGCGCGCTCGCACTGATTATTTGATTGATTGGTTTCCGAGTTATTATTTGTCGACCATAATTCTTATGGCTCGCCTGGCGCTAATGGTAAAGATGACGGCGCATATCGCTATATAATAACGTCATTACATTATATCCGAAATGCTATGGACGGTGTTTTAAGTGGTATTATCTGAGAAGAATTGGACTAAAGAGACTGAAAAAGAAGTTTATTCTGAGTGGAAGGAAACCGAAAGGTATAAGTTCAAAAAGAATTCTCTTAAAAAAGTATATTCAATAGATACTCCTCCACCATATATCAATACTCCGATACATATCGGTCAAGCTACGACATACGTGTTCATGGACATGTTCGCCAGATTCAACAGGATGAATGGGAGAGAGATATTATTTCCATTAGGATTAGACAGGAATGGTCTCCCAATAGAGATGGCTGCAGAGAAGCGTTATAATATAAAAGTCACTAATACCGATAGGCGCGTATTCATAGAAAAATGCAAGGAGATGCTTGAAGAATGTTCATTAGAATCCGTGGATTCATTCTTGAGACTTGGCATCGGATTCAATTCATGGAATAAGGGGAACGGTATTGGTGAAGTATATGAAACTGATAGTCCTGATTATCGTTCATTGACTCAAGATACATTCATAGAATTATGGCATAAGGGATTGATATATGAAGACGATAGGACAAATAATTGGTGTCCAGGATGTCAGACTACCATAGCTGATGCAGAGATAGACTACGCGGAACTGCCTGCATTCTTTAATGATATAAAATTCAAGATAAAAGAGACTGGCGAAGATATCATCATCAGCACAACTAGACCAGAATTGATATGCACGTGTGAAATGATATGCTATAATCCTGAAGATGATAGATACAAATATTTAGAAGGCAAAAATGCCATCACACCATTATTTGATAAGATTATTCCGATAAAAGCTGATCCAGTAGCACAGATGGATAAAGGAACTGGCCTCATGATGATGTGTTCATTCGGTGATGTTACCGATATAAGATTCTTTAGGGACAATGGATTGAAACCAATCATTGCAATAAATAAGGATGGAACATTAAATGAACATGCCAAACAATTTAGCGGAATGAAAGCCAGAGATGCACAGAAAGCAATAGTCGGAGAATTGCAAGAGAAAGGTTTGCTAGTAAAACAGACAAGAATAAAACATAGGACACCAATATGTGAACGTAGCAAGGATCCTATAGAATTTATAGGGATGAAAGAATTCTATCTAAAACAACTTGAATTCAGAAGCGAGATGTTGAAAATTGCGCAAATGCCAAACTTCTATGCACCAGAATCAAGAAAAATCCTGATCGATTGGATAAACAGCGTGAGTATAGATTGGCCAATTTCTAGAAGAAGATTTTATGCCACAGAAATCCCATTATGGTATTGTCAAGACTGCGGATATATATACATTCCGCCTAAAGGAAAATACTATCAGCCATGGAAAGATAAGTGTCCATTAGCTGAATGTCCACAATGCGGTTCAACTGGTTTCCGTGGAGAAGAGAGAGTGCTTGACACATGGTTTGATTCATCAATAAGTCCATTATATATACTAAAATATTCAAGAGACTTAGAATTCTTCAAACATAATCCAGTATGTTCCTTGCGTCCACAAGGAAAGGAAATAATAAGGACATGGTTATATTATACGCTGCTAAAAGATTATCTACTTACTGGCCATTGCATATTTGATGATGTATGGATAAATTATCATATCGTTGATGAGAATGGCAAGAAGATGTCTAAGTCAGCAGGTAATGGAATAGACCCTAAAGATATCTTAGACAAATTTGGCGCAGAACCATTCAGATTATGGGCAGCATTAGAAGGTAATCTGGAAAAGACTGATTTCAGATGCTCATACGAACGTATTGAAGGATCAGGAAAGACCATAAGTAAACTATGGAATATCGCAAAATTCATCTCGATGTTCCCTAAGTTGGAATTCAAGTCTGTTACAGAAGCTGAACCTCACTTTACTGAACTAGATAAATGGATACTGAATGAAGCGAACCTATTAGTCATGAAATGTCTGGAGAGATATCCAAAATATGATTTCCATAATCCAGCAGTTAGCATAAGACATTTCATCTGGGAAGAATTTGCATCACAATATCTGGAATTAGTGAAGAATAGGGCATATAATCAGAATAGCGAATATACAAAAGAAGAGCAGCATGCAGCAATATTCACATTAAACTATGTTATGGATGCGCTATTGAAGATGCTAGCACCTATATTGCCACTCATGACATATAAGATATACAAAGAATTGCGCGGAGAAGATATACATTTCTCAACATTCGTCAAACAATGGAAGATACATGAAGGAATAAACTTGATGACTGAAGATATAAGCACCTTGAATAGTTTCATCTGGAAGAGCAAGAAAGACAATGGAAAAAGCTTGAAAGATGAAGTGAAGAGACTCGTGATTGATGAGAAATTCAAGAACATACAGCACGATATAATAAGTGCACATAATGTAAAACATCTATCGTTTGGAAATCAGGAGATAGAACTATAAATAGTGTTGTAAAAATTTTTATTTTTTCTTTTAACTTATTTTCTACCTAGTATATATCCTATCATCCTATTTCACATGTATCGCATGATGCGGGCACATCTCCTGGCAGCAATAGCATCGGATGCATTTATCATAGTCGTAAACTGGAGGCTGCGTCTTATCTTTAGTTCCTGGATTCGTGTCTGAATCCTTAAAATTAAGTGCTTTACCTTCGACTGGACATGCACTGACGCATATGCCGCACTTGACACATTTCTCTGGATCAATCATCGGTTTAGGAAACAATTGATTTCGAACAAACGCAGGCATTATTGATTTGAACAAATCATTGCTCACTGGTTTCCTGTCAATCTTGAAGTAAGGATTCATGAAATCTTCAATAGGGTCACCGACATATTCAATGTTTTCTAAATCGTAAGTTCCTAGGCCATACATCTTACCATATTTGTTTGTAGGTACAGTTGCTGGATCAATATTAATCATCCTACAGAATGTACTATCGATAGCTACAGGATCTGAAGACACAATAATGCAATTCATTTTTACTGGAGTTCCAGATCTAGGACCGTTACCTTCCATAGCGATAATGCCATCCATTATGAACAATCTGGGTTTCAATAGCAGATTCAACTCAACAAGCATCCTAGAAAAATTCGTCGGATTAGGGATCTTTGCATGAAAGCTTGCCTTATGCAATCCATAGACACATCCGAACTGATTCTTTACTGCACCGGTTATTTTCGCTAATGCATGAGTCTTCATTTTGCATAGACTGATTATCCCATCGATTTCTAGACAGGCATTTGCTATGTCAAAACTTTTACTTACGGAACCATTATAAGATTTTTCTTGTCCATGATCAAAATCTCCTAACGGCACGTTGTGCCTGTCTGCTACTGTCTTGAATCCAGATATTTCCAACGATGCTTCTGGTTTTCCAAATCCTGGAGAATCACCATATGTCAATCTAATTTTTCTATCTCTTTTCGTTTTTTTATCTTGATTATCTTTCAATATCTTGATTGCTGCATTGAGGATCGATGGATGTGTAGTCACAGCATCATCACTCTTCACTCCTGCAAGGCAATTGACTTTCAAGAGAAGTTTTTCGTTGTCTTTGACAAATAGATCTATTCCGCCAATCAATTTTATCGCATGTTTCAATGCATCATAAACAACTTGTTCATCATAACTCTCGCACTTGACTATTGCAACTTTCGTTTTAGATGTATCTTTCGATTTCTCTTTTTTTGCAGAAGGATCCTTTGTTATTGACATATCCGCATGCTATCCTACAATATTTATAAACTTAATTAATCTGCAGATACATGATTAAACTTTTATAGGTAAACTGGTATAAGCAATCTTTTATTTGTAAACATCCTTCATGAGCTATCTTTCACTCATTTTATAAATAAGTTTTACCACATAATAGTATGAAAAATAAACCTATAATCATGATGAATAAGTTCACTATAATGAATAAATTCATTATAATTATGCTTGTACTAGCGATTGCTGTGACCGTCACATCATGTTCTTCAAACAATACCTCTCCAAATACATCCGCCGCACCTCAAGCAAGGGGGCAAAACAGATCCAGAGGACAAATCGGCTACGGCAATTTAACACCAGAAGAAAGACAGCAGATGATTGCTACAGCGATACAGCAAGCAACCGAAGCATGTCAGGATAAAAGTGTCGGAGATAGTTGTATCATACAAAATTCAAGATACAATAGGACAGGAATATGCAATATACAGAACAGCACACTTCTATGCAATGCAACAATCAATAGACAGCGTCCACCTATAAGCTGAAATTAGTTGACAATCTAATATATATATATTAGATAATATACATATAATGCATATAAATATTTACAGCTTCAATTCTTCTTATTCAATTCTGCTTTCTTCAATTCTTCTGCTTTTTTCAATTCATTGGTCTTGATTGTCCTCTTCAATTCCTCATTCAATGCTTGTTTCCTAAATTCATCCTTCTTCACTTCTTTTTTTAATTCCTCAATCTCCTTTGGCGTCTTAACTTCTCCGGAATTGACATTCTTTTGTCCTGATTTGATAAATATCCTATTCATGAATGGATTATTTTCCTTATTCATGGTTTTTGATGATTTTGATAATCCTTCACCTAACTTTCTTGCAACATCTAACCTTATTCTCTCCAAATTGTCAGGTATACTTGGAACTTTTTTCGCCAATTCATCACTGATATTATTCAGATTCTTGTCAGTAGCAATTATCAATTCATTCTTATAATGTTTGTTCGCTGTGTGTCGTATCAGCAGCATGATTGCGATGACAAATAAGAATGTACAGACAAGAACAAATATTATCCTCGTCAAATCATTAGATTTTTTTAGGCTATTAATAAAATTGTTTGCGCTATTATAAAAGAAGTTTCCTTTTGACGCGCCAGATTTTGAATTTACACTAAGAGTGCCATTCTTGTTGAACGTCTTATTATTTTCTGGCTCTTTAATCTTTGGAATGCCATCCTGTCTCATTGTACGATTAGTGCTTATGACATACAATCCAAGTCCGGAACTTTCAGCAGCATAATATACGCTCTCATTATCTTCCTTGAGAAATACGCTCGCCAATGGATCCCAACTATCTCTGACATTATCGAACATCAATAGATTCATATCATCCTTACTTATATTGTTCTCCTTCAACCACTTATAATCCACATTGAAATATATTTTCGTAGACAATAATGCTTCAGGCGGAAGATTCATCTGATCAAGATATAGATATGCATATACGAGTCCTCCGGTATAATTCGCTCTAGGGGTATTTGTCTTGTTCAAAGTTATCGTAACGTTATATAGACTTACATTAGTGTTCAGACTGACCTGCGACACTGGTATGTTCACATTCGTTATGGTCATATTATTCTCGCCTTGATTCAAAGTATCGAAATTTTCTGACGTAGATAAATTATTTCCACCAGAACTACCAGAACCGCCTGCACCACTTCCTAAACCACCACCACCGCTTCCACCAGAACCTCCGGAACCTCCGCTTCCTCCGCCGCTTCCGCCGGAACCACCAGTACCACCGGTATCAGGAGGCGAACTGCTAGTGATAGAAAATTCTATGATACTGGATACATTATTAGTATTATTAGACATATCACGACACCTGACATATAATGTATGGTCGCCTTCAGTGATTGGATAATCCATCAGAGTATGTCTTGTAATATTATCAGAAAAATTTTCAGTCATAGAATCATAATCAACTAAAGCATCACTATCTTGAGCCTTGACTTTGAATCTACACGTAGCATTCTCATCAGTAATCAGAGATAGATTGACGCTCGCAGTATATGCCTGTGTGCCTTGAGGAGATAATCCGGAAATATTTGGCGCAGTAGTATCATTCACATCAAATGTGACGCTAGAATATCCTGTATTGCCTACACTATCATTAGCATATATCGTCAAAGTATACAGTCCATTAATCATATATATCGAAGTGTTAGAACATGATGATGAACTGCTTGATAGACTGATGTTTCCACCGGTCGTGTAGTTCGCAGTGATATTATTTATACTATCGATCATGCTCGTGCCATTGATATAATACCAGCACCTGCTTATTCCTGAACCTGTGCCAGATGATGCATCATTAGCGCTATAGGTTATATCAATCTTTGACTGATTGAGTGTCATGGCACCAGGGTTCTGAATAGTAATGTTTGGTGCCATGCCATCGATATATACACTCCATGCGATGGTTTCATTAGTGTCATTGATAGTAGCATTATTATATGCTACTACAGTTATAGAATATAATATGCCGCCATAATTTGTCGTATCAAATGTATAATTCTCACTGCCATCATTGCCAGTAGCATTTAGAGTACCGTTGACATACCAATAATAAGATATAGTCTTATTAGTAGCATCAGATATATCTGTGGTAAACGAAACAGAAGTATTTTTACGTGCATAAATTATATTGCTCGAAGGATTAGGCGTATAGCCATTAACCATCATGGAATTATGCAAAAATATATTCACATTCATAGTATAAAGTGCGCCATACGGATCTGATGCTGTAAAAAGTACTGCACTATTATTTTCAAAAGTTATATTGTAGGGTCTGACAAATATTGCATAACCTGTTGAACCATCGGCAGAACTATAATTGCTGATCGATATATAATTCGAATCATTGATGGATATTATCACTGAATCATTGTCCGAGTCAGCATAACTTACATTTATAGTTATATTCTTCGGCTTGTAAAATATTAATGTATCAGTCGCGTTGCTCGTTCCGCCTATTGCTCCGACACTTGTTATATTTGGAGGATGATTGCCTGTTTCTGTTATGTTAAGAGTGAATGTAGTCGGAGAATCGAACATATACCCGTCTACACGGATCCACTTGAATACATCGCCTTCTGTGATAGACATGGTTTCGTTAAATGTACCATCCATGATATTGTCAGTTGCGGATCGCTTGATGAAATCCTGTGTAGCACCATACAGGTACATATCCAGGTCTGTTGAAGTGTTCGTCCAATTTATCGATAGGATCACATTCTTTGTCTTAGGATTATAATAGCAATAATGGTATATGTCATAATTCCGGTAAGAATACCATGAATCGCCTATATTATTGAATGTAGCATTTACATAACCATTATTCATTATAGGAATTGTTATAACGATAGGTATCCCGATAGTTTTAGCAACATCTGCAGTACCATTATTTCCAGAACCATTAAGGATGATTATACCACCGTATGTGGTAGGATATGCTGTACTAAAATCATCCAGCGAGAAATTTATCATCATAGTGATGTTGGAATTAGCGCTGATGAGTATACCGCTTGGGACATGGACTTGACTTGGATCAATAGTCACATCATTTTCCATGTTAGCAATAGTGCCAGTGATAGGATTCAATGTGATATCATAAGCATTATTATTTATTATGGTCAGATTGGCATAACTCGTCTTGTATGGCGTGACTATGAATTCCCACCTATCATTGATAGCATTTTGGCCAAGAGTGTTTGTGTTATATACGAGCGCGTATACTTCTCCATCCAATACATTCATCAGATCTACAACGCCAGCACCTTTCTCGAATACTTTTCCAGAAATATTTCTTGCAGACTGCAATAATATCGCCCTGACTTGTGTTGGCGATAGTTCAGGATGTTTTTGCAGCAACAATGCTGCAGCTCCACTCACAAATGGTGCAGACATGCTGGTTCCTGCTTGAAAAACTAAATATCCTGCCATAGATTGTATTATAGCGCAAGGTGCAGTTATATCTGGCTTCAATCTACCGAACGCTCCTGGACCACGACCGCCTATAGACCATACAACATCATCGCTTGGGTAAGACGTACCATTATCATTTACTGCTCCGACACTGATTACATTCGGCGCAACTGCAGGAAAAGTTACTGTCGATACTCCAGGACCGCCATTACCAGCACTTACTACTACAGTAGTACCATTATTTACGAGAGCATCAACAGCTGTCGAAAGCGGATCCTTACCAGTATTGCCCATATCATTAATGTCGACATACTTATTGAAGAAATCACCCATTGACATGCTTGCAACATCTATATGCTCAAAATTATCTCTAGTCCAATTCAAAGCAAGCAATATATCCGATAAGGGACAATCCGAGCCAGAACTATCACATACTTTCAATGCATACAATCTTACATTAGGAGCTACACCAGTAGAATCGCCGCTTGCAGATAAGATTGATGCAACATCTGTACCATGACCTTGACTGCCGCCTTGGAGATTATCATCGATAGGATCATCATCGCCATTGTAGAAATCATAACCATCAAAAACTTTACAACTATAATTAGTCCCATAACCAAAACATCTCTGATTCTCGGCAGCTAAAGCAGGATTATTATAATTTATACCAGTATCGATGACGACTACAGTAACATTATTGCCTGTTATATTCAATACATTCCAAGAATAGTTTGCATTGATAGTTGCGGCACAATTACTTAATGTAGGATCGCTCATCACACTAAGAGCAGCAGATACTGTAGAGTTAGAAATATTTATTCTATCATTTACAGAAATTTTAATATTCTCGTAAACTCTTATGCTAGCATTGTTGCGCCTTAACTCTTCAAGACCTTCACGCGTCAAAGTTCCGGAATAACCGTTGATTATGGTCAGACTATTCTTCTTCTTAAAACCAGGAACTGAATCCAGAAGAGCTTGTGTATCGAAAGACTGTGTGTTTAACTTTGTCGTAGATGATTGCCTGGATTTCGATGATTGTGATGATTGAACAACAGATTGAGATTGAACGGCTGTAACGGCGGCTTGTGGCTGCGTTGCAACTGCATCAGTGTTTATAGATTCATTAGTGCTTACAGAATTATCGATAGTACTCACAGGATTGTCAACCATTATGATTACATCAACAGTATCAGAAGTCTTGAGTCTCTCATCGACACTTCTTTGTACTCCAGGATATGCTAGAACAGCCGTACTATAGATACTGACGATAAATATACTAATAATACTAATAAATATCACTACAACTATTAGCGTAGATAACGCATTATTCCTCACCATCAGAACCCCAATGAATGTTCATACTAAGCATATAAAAAGTTTACTATCAAATCCCTGTTACGCACTTCAGGATGAAACAATACACCATAATGCTTGAAATGCTTATGTTTTACCGCCTGGATATAATCCGTCTTCGAATATATGTGGAAACCTTTCTTCAGTGCCGCATCATCTTTTACAGCCATATTATGCAGCTCATAAACTTCTCTCTGACGGGTTACGCCAAGATATTCTGTATTGAAAGTTATGTTCTGAAGACCAATCTCTTGACCATTAATAAGCTTGCAACCATTAATAATGCATAATAATTGCATCCCGCCGCATATTGCCAGGACGGGTTTAGCATATGATTCCAAGAATTTGAATTTGGAGAATTGCTTGGCATAAGACATATCCTTCAAGGAAGTACCAGTGATGATTATCCTATGACTCGAGTCCAAATCATTCTTAGTTATCTTATCATATCGCTTAGTCACGAACGGTTCTTCTGCCTTTACCAACATATCTTCTATAGGTTTGACGAACTCATAATAATGCATGTCTTCCTTGCAGATGTTTATTATTAGTATCATGTTGATTTACTTGTTCAAATCAATTATTATTCTTTTTATTATTATTCGACTCCTATTATTCAGTCAACTTCGATTATTCAGTCGGGATTGTTCAACTTCGATTTTACAAAATCATATACCATTGGATATTCATCGACATATAACAGCCTGTTATGCAACAGTGTAGTGCCACTACACGTTCCATTGACATACAATATATGATCTTCTGGAATATTCCTTATCAAAGAGCTATTCACATTCACGACCCCGTCACCATCCAAGCCATCCATATTACATCCTCTACCTATGACTAGGTAAAGATTTTTTATGTCCGGCTGACTGGAATAATCGTTAATCTTTTTTATGAATACACCATTAGGACGCATATCATCACATTCGTTAGATGCACCGAATATCTTACATAAAGCATAGGTCTTATCATCGATGCCGTTGTTCGGTGTTGCGATCAGTATTACCGTCCCGACATGCTGCGTCCCGAACACTTGCATGTATCTCCTCACGACCAATCCGCCCATAGAATGTGCAACAATATCGACCTTATCACTACCAGTGATGGATATAGTATGATCTATGGATTCTTTTAATCTTAATGCATAAGTATCGATGTTACCAGTCTTTGATTCGCTTACAGACAATCCCAGCAAGTCATTATATGTCTCCAAGTAGTACGTAGGTTTACTGACAAGAGGGATATAATAATGTCCTAATATCCCTTTCGTAGCATTCTCATTACTTAACAACATCCCCGTAGGATAATAAGATTGATTTGCAGCAAATGCCCACTCGAAACTGTCGAATATCTCAATCGATTGATATGCATGAGTGTCTTGGTTGAACGAATGACCATGCAACAATATCAAAGGATTCTTTGAAGTCTTTTTCTCACATGATTGACATGTACCATACATGCAGCATTGAGGGATGCTTACAGGAGGATTAGGAGGAGCAAACGTTGAAATATTAGAATAATTACCAGTATAATCAGTCAAAGGACGGATAATGTAACGTTGAACTGTTATTTTCGTTAATGATGATGGAATGATATTCGTACCGTTCAGTGTAACAGCATTGACGTAACATGATGCTACGATATTCTTGACTCCGACCATTATAATATTATTATTGTTAAAAGTAAATAATGATATGTTAATCGTGTAATTTGACAGCAAAACTTCTGGTGAATCAACACCATAATTATCCTTCAAAGAATTCCTTAAATATGACTCGTATGAGACCAAGACAGCATTTTTGCCGTTATCTAGATTGGCCTCAGTAGCAGGAGTGCCATAGATAGCGTCATAATCTAGTAATAATTTATATTCCATGAGCAGCATCTCTCTTGAATCATTTCCCGCTACAGTGCTGTTGGAGCCGCTCATTCCATCAACCACACTCATTATCTTCGAAGCACGATTGCAGACATTATTCAATGCTGTTGATGCGTTATCGATGCTGTTGATATTGATATCATAATCATAACTACAGAAATCTACAGCATCACCTATAGAAGCATTGTTTATAACAGAACCATTAACCGATATAGGCGTATTCGAAATATTCAACATACAAAGGATGCCTGAAGATACATATATCGAAGGATAATAATCTGACAGGCTTGAAGCTACATTATTGTCCAACACATCACCGATGCCTAAAGCGGTTGCACGTGATTCCACAATCTGATGATATAATGTATCAATATTATAGTTCTTGCTGTTGAACTGTGTTATCTGTAAATTGACATCATTGATAGTTGTTGATGTCAACTTGCGTGTGGATGAAGTCACGTAAGATATGTTATGGGATAATATCTCTCTATATTTTTGCAGCATCGATTCTACAGCGTTAAATTCTCCTAGCATAACATTACTGCCTTCAAAGGTAGAGTTAATATATGACAAATATGCTGACGCATTGGATAAAAGAGCAGCTGATTTCCCTATAATATCATTATCAGCCATAAAAGATCTCGCGGTAACATAATCATCAGTATTCCATATAGACAAGAACTGCTGGATATCAGTGTTTAATGAACTCGAAGAAGATTTGATGGCATCATATCTCTTCGTATCCAAAGATAAATTCACATCCTTGATTATCCTGCCTTCATCATACAATAACATGGATGCATTCGCGACATTATCCGAAACGACAGCATAGTCGTTCTTTATGGATTCCAATGCCGATGATTGCTCGGCTGAAGGATGATAATTCACGACAAACAATGATTTACGAACCAACTGGTCGCCGTTTGTCGGGCAGAGCGTTTCATCAATATTCTGGCATTCAACCCTATAAAGATATATGTTAGTGCCAGAACCGTAATAGTTCATAGGTATAGTAAAAGAATATTGTTTTTTAATATAAGCTTTAGAGCTGAACGTTCCATTGTCCAGCAATACATTATGCGACATATCAATCAGCGTATATTTACATACGGCTTGACATACAAACTTATTATATAATTGTACGCCGACGTCAAGCGTCACATTCTCTTGATTAGCCGCCACCTTCTCAGAATATTCTGGCGTGACCATGATCCTCAACTGCTCACCGATCAAGAAATTTATTCTTAATGCGACAAGAAAAACTATAAGCAATAATATCAATATCGTAATTATTATCGCTGTAGATTTTGCACTGCCTTGCTCAATACGTTTATTTCGTTTATTGGTATTATTCATTCTAACCTATCGATGTTCATAACGATACCGCCAGAATCATCCTTGATTATCCTACTATCTATGATATTCAACGACCTCTTATAATACGGCGCATTTAACATGAAACTTTCAAATTCTCCACCTTCACCTGCAGGATTTATTTTCAGACGGTCCCTCAGGATATTTATCTCTTCAATGAATTTCTTATCGATCTTCCTGCCGATGAACTTATCTAGGCCATAACCGAACGTTCCTATGAGTATGACATCAAATTTCTTTTTAATCAATTCATCGAGAAGCTCAATCTGATCCTTCTGCCATAATGGATTGAAACATTCCATTGCGAGATTGTTTGTAATAGTTTGAACACGTGATGCCTGATATACCGATTCAATAGCACCTGTAACGATTGCTTGTACCTTGAATCTTGTCTTTGCCTTCTTTATCGCTGATTCTAAGTCTTTAAGTTCCTTCTCCTTCTCACCAGCAGTCTTCTGGATGATGTAAGGGATTCCTATAGCTTTTGCTTGAACTTCTGCCCATTTTATGTTCGGAGTATGGAACATATAACTTTCTGGATTTTTCGACTGTATAATGATTAGACATTTTACATTCGTATATTCCAGGGCATAAGATAATGCTAACCCAGAATCTTTCCCACCTGAGAATAGGACGGCAGAATTTAATCTCTTTATTGATTGCGTCTTTGATAGCGTCTTTAAATTCCTTTTAACTCTCTTTGAAATTATCTTGCCCACCATACAATATACAATAGAATAGCATTTATAAAATTTTAGATTAAGAAAGGTGCATCAAGGCATATCAACACTTAGAATCCATAATGATCATCGCCCGTTGGCACTATTTGTGAATCATCTGCTGTGAAGAATTCTGCGTCATGCACCATATTATTCAGATGACCATTAATTGTCCTATCATATATTCCTATGACACCCCACCGTTGCTTTATTCCTGAGTTATTAATCATTCCTCTGGGTCTGCCTATCTCAACATTTTTCCACGAAAGATAAGACCATGAGTTAAGGTTCATGTCAATCTTGATGTTTTCATTCTTGTATTCTACAAAATCTTTCAGATCAATAACACCTGTTTCATATTTACTAGAGTTGTAATGAAGTACTACAAGATTCTCAAGACGTATTTCTTTAGGGTCAGGAGCCATATCATTGGTACTACTAGAAAGTTTATAAATTTATTCAAAAGAAAAATAAATTATAATGGAATATAATTATACTCTCTTCAACTTAGGACCATCATCTGTATCGTTGATGTGAAATCCCATCATCTTTACGACGTCACGCAATTGGTCGCTCTTCTTGAAATCTTTCTGTCTACGTGCACGCTCTCTCTCACGCACTACACTCATGACCTCTTCAGGCACGACTATATCTTCATGCTGCAAGTGTTCTAGACCTAGTCCTAATACTAAATCAAAATTTAATAACATCAGATATTTCTCTCTATCATTGAATTCCTTATCTTTTACAACAGCCCACAATATGGCCAATGCTTTAGGAGTATTCAAGTCATCATTGATGGCTTCCAAGAATTCTGCACGATACTTATCAATCAATCCAGTATGCACTATTTCCTTGTCAGACTTTTTGAACTCTAATATCTTCTCTTTCAATACTTCGAATGTATTCTTAGCTGAAGCCATCGCCTCAAGTGTGAACGCTAATGGCGTCTTATAATGTGCATTCAGACATAAATATCTATAATCAATAGGACTATAACCTTGTCTTCCTAACATATCGATAGTCATTATTCCGCCAGTACTCTTAGACATCTTGCCTTGGTCGTTGACTAAGAATGCTGAATGAACCCAATAATTCACCCACTTATGACCTGTTGCGCCTTCAGATTGTGCAATTTCGTTAGTATGATGAACAGGAATCAGATCTTCGCCGCCGCAGTGTATATCAAAATGTTCTCCAAGATATTTCATACTCATCGCTGAACACTCAATATGCCATCCAGGATAACCATTACCCCATGGACTAGACCATTGCATCTCTTGGTCTACGAATTTGCTTCTAGTGAACCATAATACGAAATCGTGAGGATTACGCTTATGCTCATCTACGGTGACTCGTGCACCAGCTTTCATATCTTCAAGATTCAATCTCGCTAATTTACCATAAGTCTTGAATTTTCCAATATCATAATATACATTACCATTCGCAATATAAGTCATATTATTATGTTCTAACTGTTGTATCAACTTAATCATTTCCTTGATATGATCTGTTGCTCTGCATACCACATCCGGCTGCAGGATATTCAATCGATGTGCATCCTTAAAGAATGCTTCTTCATAGAATTTTGCTATCTCAATGGCGGTCTTGCCTTCTCGTCTTGCACCGACTAACATCTTATCTTCGCCATTGTCTGAATCACTCGTCAAGTGACCGACGTCAGTAACATTCATGACATGCTTTACTTTGTAATCGTTATACATGAAAGTCCTCTTCAATATATCGACAAATAGATAGTACCTGAAGTTACCCAGATGAGCGTACCAATATACCGTAGGACCACAAGTATATATTCCTACATGTCCATCCTTAATGGGTACGAACTCTTCTTTTCTACGCGTTAAAGTGTTGTAAAGCTTCATAATAGTACTATTAGAATATCGCTGTTTTAAAAATGTTTTCACATTTTTAAGCCTCGAAAATGCTATTTTCAATTTTTAAATAGTTTATCAGTGATTAGAGATGATTGGCATACATACTCCTGCATACTCCTGTCAAAAACCACTGAAAGCTCAACAAATGAAACTTTTAAAATAATTCATCCTTATTATGGACTGCATAATATAGATAATATTTACAATCTACCCGAACTTTGATAAAATTAGTCTTCCTATCTTTGTAATATAATCTTTTGCTTCCTTGTCTTTTCCAGATGTAATATGGATCATGTATAATCCTTTTGTGAAAAAAAGATTATAATAGTATTCATTCGGTTTATTGAACTCTCCACCATAATCAGATGGATCGCTGACATGGAATCTGCTCTGGTCACCAAAATCATTTTCGCTTATCAGTCCCTTGGCGCCAAACAAGTGCGAAGAGGAATATCCATATGAGCCATTTAGTTCCTCGAGATTTGTAAATTTGTTCAATTCAACAATTACCGTGGTGTTGATCAAGCCGCTAATGTTATAGATGCAGATGTTATGTTGCCCCAATGATGAATCTACAATATTTGCATAATTCCCATCTGATTGACAGTTAGTCCCGTTGCCAATAATTCCGTATCGAGCCAAGTCTTGTTCATTAAGATCATCTGTAAGTCCTAATTGTTGGAGGTCACGAGCATTAAGAGTCAGATCCTGGATACCTGATATATTATTGGTCGTATTTATTCCTGATACATTATTAGTTGTATTTATTATTGGTCCTGATGGTACATCTGGCACTCTTGAGCATCCTACAATAAATACGAGAAAAATTGCTAAAATTATAGTCAGTATTATAGTTAGTTTCATAATATCACCTACATTTTAGAAAGAGATTACTATTTTTAAATATTCTTAAAATTCTCAGAATAATAATATCACATCTTCTTAAAGATATCTTCTTTTTTGATTGGAGAATCATCTTTTTTCTTAACGACAAACATTGCATGATCCATCTCGAATGGATCCAACTCGCGATAATCTACGACAGCTAATTCTCTCTCTAGCTTTGCACGTATCTCTCTGAATATATCTTTAGGATTTCTAGTAACATCAACACTTCTAGCCTTTACAGCGAGCAATCCGAAACCGCCAGATTTCAGGAATGCTTTGCAATTCTTTATGAATATCTCTGCCTGCTGTTTCTGCGCAATATCCATGAATACTGTATCGACTTCGGATATTAAATGTGCATAACTATCAGGCTTATTCGCATCAGCCATTATCGGAGCGATATTATGCCTGTCTTCAGCAACAAACACCATATCTCTTAATACTCTTGGAGCGAAATCCAATGCAAAGACTAATCCTTGAGGTCCTACGATATCAGAAACATGACTCACAGTCGTTCCGGTTGAACATCCTAGATATAATATATAATCATTTTCCTTCATTCCAATCTGGCTGACATCCTTCATGAGTGCTGCGCCAAGTTTACTTCTTTTTGGAATCCATTCACGATATTCTATCTTATTCCCTTGTTCATCCTTATCATAAAATAATGATTCACCATACACGGTCTTTCCAGGAACCATGTTCTTGGTCAACAATGTACTTCGATTACCGCTCTTCAGTTCAAAGACGCCTTTGAAATGTTTGAATTGAGTTATTTGGGGCATGTTTATCTCGATTAATTCATTTCAATTTCTTCTCTAATTCTTCTTTCAATTGATCGCCGATGAATTCCCCATGGAAATAATCGACTCTTGCTGCGATTGAAATTTTTGCTGCAAACATTCTTGCTGCAGTACCTCGATCTTGGCGTTTAGCGTCCATGACCATTGGATGACTTAATATCAATCCATGCTTCGGCGGTCTTATCTTCTTATTACGAAGATGCCTGAACAATGCTTTCTCTGCACCTAATAATTGTATAGTTGATGATGGCAGCATCGCCATGTGTTTCAATGAATGGGCTTTTTCCAGTAATTTTGCTCCAATCAATCCACCAGTCAAAGTATAGACATTAGGACAATACACCATCATGGTATTATCGATATAAGTGATCAATTTCTCACGTTCTAGATACATATCATCCACTTGACGCGCGTAAGCTAGTATCATGTTCAAGTCGGCCTCATTTATCGATGCGCCAATCATTGGACCCATCGACTCTTTCTCACTATTTTCCGTCATATATTCTTCTTTAGTCTTCTGCAGCACTTTTTTTATGAATGCTTCATTATCTTCAGTATTATGACCTAATTCAGGATAATAATAACCATACCATTCTCTCACTCTTTTTACTAATGTGTTGCATATCTTGTCGAGTTCTGCAACAGCATTTATTGCTTGAGTGATGTGAGTATCAGTATTGACGGACTCTGCAACAATCCTCTTGACCAATAATAAGTTTGCATGAATAAGTTTTTCACGATATTGCGGCCAGCGCAATTCTTTTAAGAGACCAAAATCTAAAGTATTATGCATATTGTCTTTAGAAGGAGTTTCAAGTAATGTCCTAGCTATTGCTACAGACTCTACATCGTCATAATACTTGATGACAGAGATATTATTATCAGAATACTTGAAATGTCCAATCGCGTGCTGTAAATCCATAATTTTAGATATGTGGATGCGTTTATAAAATTTTTGGGGAAAAAGAGGGTATTATGACAAAATATTTTTAAATCAAGTCATATTATCAAAGTAAGATTGTTTGGGGAACATATGTTCAATACTATATCTACATCAGTAAAGGATATTACAGAGAATGAAGTAATGCATATGGCTAGTGCAGTTCTTTGGAATTTAGGCAGAAAACAGTTTTTTGAGACGGATTTCGATAGGGAGTTCCCAAAACCTGCTTTAATAGAGTGTACATATATAAATATTCCAAAAGAATCGCTATATATGAAGGGTAGTTATTTTATTGAAGATCTTCTTGAACATCAAAAAATTAAACAAAAAAAGATTAGTGCAACACAACTTATGCAAATCTTTAGTTCTGATATAGTATATTTTAATAGCCTTTATGTGTGCCAAAAACCGGTTTCTGATGAAAAACCTAAAATATATTATTGGAATGGTAAAGAACTGGGTTTTCATGAAATTGGATCAGAATTTAACAGAGGACCGTGGATAAAAGATCTAAAGGAAATCTATAATACATTAGTAAAGTCTTATCCTATCTTATAAAAACGACTGATATGAACAACAATTTAATCTTATCTAATTTCCATTACCTTTAAAAACAATCTTTATGTTCTAATACCATGGTTGATATTAACGCCAAAGAAGGAAAGGGAAAAATAACGCCTCAACAAAGGCAGAAGTTGAAACACTTTGTGAAAGAGTTAGATAACTTTAAAGGAAGACATACTGAACTAGTTACAGTATATGTACCACAAGGTTATGACTTAAACGGCGTAATCAATCAATTGCAGCAGGAGCAGGGAACTGCAACTAATATCAAGAGCAAGAGTACGAGAGATAATGTTATAGCTGCGCTAGAAAAGATGGTGCAGCATCTAAGACAGATAGGAAGGACACCACCATATGGATTAGTAGCATTTGCTGGTAATGTAGCTGAGCGTGAAGGGTTTCAAGATTATCGCGTATGGTCATTAGAACCACCATCACCAATCAATATCAGGATATATAGGTGTGACAAGGAATTCATTCTAGACCCATTAAAAGAGATGGCATCAGACAGGACGACATACGGATTAGTAGTCATGGACAAAAGAGATGCGCTAGTTGCTATATTGAAAGGTAAAACCATAATTCCGCTTGTAAAAGAAGATTCTATGGTTCCTGGAAAGATGAAAGCAGGTGGTCAATCTTCAGTAAGATTTGCACAGAACAGAGAACTCGCAGCGAAAGCATTCTATAAAAAGATCGGCGAGATAATGAAGGACCAATTCTTGAACATGGGCGATGAATTGAAGGGAATAATCGTAGGTGGTCCAGGTCCTACTAAATATGAGTTCGCAGATGGACCATATATCACTAATGAAGTCAAGAAAAAAATAATCGGAATCAAGGATCTGTCTTATACTGAAGAATTCGGATTACAAGAATTAGTGGAGAAATCCGATGACTTGCTTGCTGAAGAAGAGATTAATGAAGAGAAGAAGATAATGCAAAGATTCTTTGACACATTAGGAAAACAACCTGGCAAAGCAAGTTATGGTAAGGATGAAGTAATGCAACATATCAAGTTTGGAGCGGTTGATATATTATTATTGAGCGAATCATTAGAAGATGAAATCATTGATGAATTCACAGCAGAAGCAGAGAAGATGAGTTCAACTGTTTATCTGATATCGGTGGAGACACGTGAAGGAGTACAATTAAGAGAGATAGGAAAGATTGCAGCGATACTTCGATATGAGATGAATAAAGAGTAAGATATGACATACGACATCATATTCATAACTGGTGAAGCATTCTTTGATCATCCATTGTCTGGGATAGCAATCCTAAAGAGATGGCTTGAGAAACACGGATTTAGCGTCGGTATCATAGAGATGCCGTTCTCTGACAATGAAATCACAAAACTTGGCAAGCCAAGATTATTCTTCGGCATAAGTTCTGGAAGCATTGATTCGATGCTAAGGAATTATAATGCTTTGAAAAGACTTAGAATCGATGATCCATTCGATGATGATGTTGAAGGATACGTCCCTGACAGGGCAGTCATCGTATATAGTAACTGGGTAAGGAAACATTTCAAAGATTCTATATTAGTATTAGGCGGTACTGAAGCTACACTTCGAAGATTTACGCATTATGATTATTGGGATAATAAATTAAGAAAGCCAATACTAGTAGATTCGAGAGCAGATATATTAAGTTACGGTAATTCTGAAAAACAAATCCTGGAAATTGCAAATAGATTAAAAGAAGCTTGTGTCAATGATGAACTTGAAATAATGAAAGCGAGAAGCTGTCTTTCAGGCATCTTAGGTACATGTATAATGTCAAAGATTGTTCCAGATGGTTTCAAGATAATACCGAGCTTCGATGATGTAGAAAAATCTAAATTAGAATTCTGCGACATGCAGAACCAATTCTCCAATAATGCAAATCTTGCGCAGAGAGTCATAGATAGATATGTATTACAATATAAATCCCCTAAATACGCGCCACAAGATTTAGATGAATATTATGAATTAGGATTCACACGCGAAATACCAATCGAAATCAGACATCTAAGAGGATTCGAATTCAGCGTCGTGACACATAGAGGATGCATCGGCAAATGCAATTTTTGTTCGCTCAATCTGACTCAAGGAGATAAGATAATTTCACGTTCAGAAGAATCAATATTAAAAGAGATAGAACACATAACCAAGCTGCCGTTTTTCAAAGGCAACATCGATGATTTAGGCGGACCAGCAGCAAACATGTACGGCATAGATTGTGATGATTGTGGTAATTCATGCATCGAATGTAATAGATTAGTCAAAAATAACAAGAGATTACTGGATTTACTTAGAAGAGCTCGTCAGATTTCTGGTGTAGAAAAGATACATGTAAGAAGCGGAGTAAGATACGATCTATGCACCGAAGAGTATCTGAAAGAACTGATCATGTATCATACTGCAGATACGCTGCGTATTGCTCCAGAACATATCAGCGAAGATGTACTGAAACTGATGAATAAGAATCACGGGAGCTTGCCAAAATTCCTAAAAAGTTTTGAAGCGATAAATAAGGAAATCTCAAATCCAGAGCAGCGTAAAGAGTTATCATTCTACTTCATGACAGCACATCCAGGTTCTACGATGATGCATGCTGCTGAACTTGCAAAATTCTTGAAATCTGTGAAGAATGCAGAAACTATACAGATATTCACTCCAACACCTATGACTGTCTCGACATGCATGTATTATACTGGTCTTGATCCAAAGACTAAGCAGAAGATATACGTTCCTTATACGTTCACCGAGAAGAAAGACCAGAAGAAACTCGTTACGAAAGGATTTAGGAAAGAACATAATTAAGATAAAAAGAAAAGCATAGCTATTCGTAGGCCCCATTTTCTATAAAACTTTTTAAATAGTGATTCATCAGGCACATTAATGAAAGAGAGGACGCAGATAACTATTCTTGTTGTAGGACTGATAATTCTAGGAATATTATGTGTAGGCATGATTTCTGTAGTCACTAAATTCACTTTTTCAGCTTCGGAAATACGAGTCAATGGGAGTATCGTAAATGAAAAATTGACGTATAAGCTATTCAATAAAGAATATCATACTATATACCGTAATTTTTTGACGCCTATAATACCTAGTGATACTAGCAAATATCCTACAGATACTAGTACTGTGCTCGGTAAAGACTATATATCGATCAATAAGGTAAGATGCAGCGCCGGAACAGCATATTATAGAGATATAAATAATGAATTTTATTCGACAGCACAATATCTTGAATATACTGAAAGGAATGAGTACGGATGCGGTTTCGGAGAAACTTTAGGTTTCAAAAAAGGAACGACATATACCGTATCAGCAGAATATATTTTGAATCCGACAAAATTATTCGAATATAACAACAGAACATATATCAAATTCATAGCATATAGCAAAGATGTCCATCCAGTACTTATCAGAGGAAAAAATCTACAGCTAAATGATGAAGTATTAGCTAAAAGAATCTATCTGACATCGGAAGATGTGGTAATATATGTTCCTTATATACCAGAAAACGTTTCTAATTATGATGTCAAATCCATAAAAGCACTTGAATTTGACAATAATAATATCGTATTAAACCTTATATTAGCCATAATCCCTGCAATGATATGCCTCTTTACATGGTTAAAGTTCGGTAAAGAGAATGCGGAAGGCGATTATCCTGATGAGATGAGCCAGAATCCTGAAGAGCGCAAAGCTTGGGAAGTGGCAGCATATTTCCATCCGCCATTCGGACAGGCCGGCGGAACACTGCTTCCTGCAACAATGATAGATTTCTATAACCGTAAAATCATCGATATAAAAGAGGTAGAAAGTAGTACTCATATCAAGATATTGCAGGAAGAACCTAAAGTAGATGATGTAGAAAGAACAATATTAAATTTCTTGAAGAAAGCGAGGTCAGAATCAAAGAGTAACGATGGATATTTCTGTCTAGAAGATATAAATAAGGATGTATCCAAAGCTTGGATATTAAACCATGAATATAGAAAGATCCAGAGAATCATAACTGTCAAGAGTGATGAACATGTGGATAACAGAGGATTGGTAGTGATAATCGCTGCTATGATAATAGCCACTATAATATTCATAACAGTCAGCGGTAATGGATACATGGCGATACTGTATGCTGTAACCTTGATCATCGTTATACTTAGCATCTTAAGGACGTCATTGTTCTCAAAATTCAAGAAAAATTATTATCTAGAATACGAACAATGGCAGAGATTCAAGGATTATCTCTCACATCTTGATTCTATTCCAAGAACATCATTCAAGGGTGTAGTGATGTGGGAAAAATATCTGATATATGCCACAGCATTAGGGATAGGCAAGAAAGTTCTGGAAGTATTGAAAAAATGGAAAGTCATCGATAAAAAACAATATAATTCATATCATGCTATAAACACTGCTACAATCATTTCAAGCGGCAGCTCAGCAAGTAGTACAAGTGGAGGATTCAGCGGCGGCAGTGCTGGCGGAATGGGCGGAGGAGGCGGTGGTGGAAGATAGGCTGCAATGAATTATATCAATAAATTTTTCGACCAATAAATTTATAACTCTGTTTCTTATAATTTACTCATGGTGTACAAAAAGAATGATTTAGTGAAAATATTATGGAATGATTTTGACAAATATGCTCTTAAGATTAAAGATGATGTTGAAAATTATCTTGATAAGAATAATCTTGAGATAGATGTTATAGCACCGATATTCAGGGGAGGAGGCTTTCTCGCCTTAAAACTGGCATTGGAATTCAAAGTCGTCAGGATCCTGCCATTCCAGTATAAATATTTCCATGAAAATGCTGGTACAAGGCTTGAAAAAATCTATGAATCCAAATTCTCAAGCCTGATAAATTTCAAAAAAAAGGATCCGGTAGTTTTAGTAGTTGAGGGCAACCATTCAACTGGAAAAATTGCAGGACTTGTTATTTCCGATATTAAAAAACAATTGCCTGATTCAAGGATAATCTATGTCTCCATTGCTAAAGACTATTTTTACAAAGATTCCGTCAAGAACATAGAATTTACCACATGCGGATACTACACGAATGAAAACAGGAAGTTGAACGCAAAAGAATGCTCGAGGCTCGGCATCAGTCAGAATGAAGTGTATATCTTTCCATGGGAAACTTACGAAGAAGAATTGGCTATGCTTAATGATTCCACATTTAAATATGTAAACCAAAAAGAATTCTAGATTATCCTTGAGCCATTACGGATCAAGCGACATGTCCATAATCACTATTCCATAAACTACTTAAACATAATATTTTTCTATTGATCCATGAATACTCGCTTAGATAATCTTTCCGATAAGATAGCCTTGAAGGCTATGATGAATATTGAATTTCTATCAAGCAAAGATTTAGTTCTAAATAGACGAATATCATTGACATATTCTGGACATTTCAGCAATTATAATGCAAATGTACGATACACTAAATCGCGTGTCGAATTCAATCTGTCTAGATTATGGAGAAATGTCGACGAGGACATACAGATTGGACTTGCTGAAAGTCTGGTTGTCAGGATGTTTAAATTAAAAAATATCAGCACGAGCAATATGAAACTCTATGAGGCATTCATGAAAGGATTATCGAAGTATGCTAAATCTGATGAACATGATCCTGAACTTGAAGAGAGCTTCAATCGTGTCAATGAAAAATTCTTTAATGGGATGATGGAAAAACCTAACCTGATATTTGCGAATGAGAGTTTCAGAAAACTTGGAAGCTACGAATATAGCACGAATACAGTATATATGAGTACGATATTTCAGGGATTACCTGATGATGAGAAGAAATTTCTTGATTATGTAGTATATCATGAGTTATTGCATAAGAAACATACATTCAATGTCAAGAATGGTAGACATCAGGCACATACTACGGTATTCAAGAATGATGAGAAGAAATTCGGATTGGTCGATGATGTCGATATGGAAAAAGAATTGACGAATTGGTTACGAAAGAAAAAGTATGGACTGAAAAGAGTGCTCAAGTTCTGGTAGAATACATTGACATTATTTCTCGGAGTCAAGCATTATCAGCACTATCTATAGTTTAATTCTGAATTCTTAGGGATAAGCTTTGAATGGTAAGCATTACCTAACTTTTCTTTCATGAAACTTGTCATAATTCTTGATCGACGTTCTTTCTCTTCCTGTAAGACTTTTGTCTTTAAATTTGATAGATAATTGGTTGTATCTTGTTTTGCGCCAAATATATAATCTCTATTTGCATCTATGAAATCAACCAATAGTCTTGCATAGAATTCTTGTCCTTCTTTGGATTTTGCTTTCTCCAGATCTTTTTTATTAGTCAAGTATCCTAGTTCTATCAAGAATGCTATGTTGGCAGGTCTTTCACGGAGCATCCTATTTCCTGAATCATGAACTCGTACAGGTATACCTTTACTCCTGATATATTGTCCAAATTTATTTGCAATATACATAGAGGAGTCGGTTGAAGAAGCAGAATTTACTCGGCGGACCAAAATTTCCATTCCATGAACATAATTATATTCATAGTACATCCGTACAGGTTTTTTTTCTGACTCAGAATAAATGTTATAATGTATTATTATGGCTAACTTTGCACCCTTGTCCCTGATATAATTGGATCTGGCGTCAGTCTCGTCACGATCGGTGACTCTGCCGCTCTTATTCACGTCTATATTATTGAAATTTAATCTAGAACTATCCTTTCGCGTCAAGAATGAATCATACCCTTCTTTTCTCAATAAACTGTCCACTTTTTTTGCTACATAAAGATTCAATTCTTCTTCATGTACTCCATTGACTTGAGAACCTGTGTACAGGCCATCATGACCTGGGTCAATTGCTATAATCATAGAACTACTATCAGAATTAACAGCAGGAATATTGACTATAGGCATTGTTATATCTGGTTTTGAAGTAAGAATAGTATCTATTGTATGAGCATTGTTTTTCAAGATATTTGAAGAATAGGAACAATCTTTGTTTGGCGAGAAGAAAGTTCCACCAGCTATAATTGCTGCTAAAGGGAACATACGGAATATCTTCTTGATTTTCATAATAGAATAAATCACAAACTATTAATAAAGTTTACTATTTAGCAGTAACGACTATAACATATTAAATTTCTTCTTAATATCACACGCAACATTTATAAATCCCCCAAAACTCCTATTCTAATAATCATATAGTTGATATTTTAGGTGATTTTATGGGTGAAACTGTACCAAAGTCTGTCGGAACATTACAAAAAGGTAATTATGTAATTATTGATGGAGTAGCATCAATAGTATCTGATACTCAGACATCAAGACCAGGAAAGCACGGTCATGCAAAAGTAAGACTAGTCGCTGTAGGTATGATTGACGGCAAGAAGCGTGAATTAGTCATGCCAGGTCACGATAATATCGATGTACCAATCATAGAGAAAAAGACTGCACAAGTATTAAACATACACGAGACTACTGCAAACGTAATGGATGCAGAGACATTTGAAACATTCGACTTAAAGATTCCAGAAGAATTACAAGGACAAGTAATGGAAGGAAGCAATATATTATACTGGATCATATTAAATGATAGGGTAATGAAACAAGTAAAGGCTGATTAGATAATCAATGAGGTATTAAAATGGTCAAGTTTCCAGAAGCACAAGCAAGATTATACAAGAACGTATTCGTATGCAGAAGATGTAAGACGAAGATACGATCTGATAACATGAAGGTCATCGCTAAAGAAATTACATGCAGAAAGTGTAATGGCAGAGCATTAAGACCTGTCAGAAAGAAATAAGCTAACACGTAAGGGATAGCTTTATATATTTCTTACATTATTTCACACTTATGACGTTTGTTCAAGGATTGATGGGCTTTTTGAGCTCATGGAAGTTTGTAGTCGTATTCTATATCATAGTAGCTATAATAATTTACATATACAGGAAAAAATTCCAGGTAGAAAGCGGATTCATATTATTATATAGGACTAATTGGGGAATAAAATTCATCGACAAATTTGCAGAGAAACATAAGGAATTCTTAAAGATAGTCGGATATACTGCAATAGGCATAGGTTTCATAGGCATGTTCACAATATGCGCATTGCTACTCAAAGGATTATACGAATTAATATTTGTGCCAAGTGCACCACCAACATTATCATTAGTCATTCCTGGAGTGCAGATTCCTGGAAGTCCGATATTCATACCATTCTGGTATGGAATAATTGCATTATTCATCGTCGTAGTATTCCACGAATTCGGACATGGAATAATAGCCAGGTCACATGGATTGAAAATAAAAAATACTGGCTTTGGATTCTTTGGACCGCTGCCTCTTGCATTCGTAGAGCCTGACGAGAAACAGATTGTGAAACAAGGTTCGGTAGTACAACATTCAATATTCGCCGCTGGACCATTCTTCAACGTTTTGCTAGTAGGAATCATCATGCTCATAGCATTATTCGTAGTAAATCCATTGATATCAACGATGGTCACGCCACAAGGAGTTGTATTCGGAAGTATACAGGACGGATATCCTGCTGCACAGTATGGATTAGAAAAGGGTGTCCCGTATGATACAATGAATGGTGCACATATAACTGATACTACAGCATTAGCAACAGCGTTTTCTTGTGTCAAACCAAATGAGACAATTAAGATTGGTAATGAAAATAAGACTGTGATGCTTGTCACGACGGCAAATCCTAACGATGCAACTAAAGGATACATAGGTGTATCATCAATAAAGACTAATTACGTATTGAAAAATCAAGAATGGTGGTATAAGGGAATATATTATCTATTGTTCATGTTAAGTACATTACTAGATTGGATAATGACATTAAGTCTAGGAATCGGTCTAGCGAACTTGCTGCCATTAGGACCGGTCGACGGTGGAAGGATGTTGAATAAGGCAGCGATTGATATTAACGGAAAAAAGAAAGGAACAAAGATCTGGGCGACAATCTCCATAATGACATTAGTTGTGATGGCGATATTAATCTTCGTACCGATAATAAAAAGTGTATTGTTTAAGGCTTAAACTTATTATTTTCCATAACTTCTATATATAGTCGCCATCGTAGCGAATTTATGAAAGTCAGTAAATTTTAATTCAAATTTATTAACGTAAGGATTAATGTTTACAACTTGAGAGAATATCTCTGTGAATTTATCTTTAGACATGGCTTCAGATGAAAAGCCATAATCTGTATAGACTGTATCTCCTTTTATTTTCACATCCTTATAACCTTCTTCTTCGTACATCCTTTTTCTTAGTAAAGTATTTTCTTCTCCTGGAAGATAGAAGTCAAGATATGTTACGGGGGCTAGTTTTGTAATGGAATTTAAGACATCTATCTTATTTTCAAAATTCCCGAATGTTCCCATATTAAGAACTGAAATATCATTATAATACGATCTTGTACCCATAGATTTTCCTTCATCCACAAAATCACATTTCGCGAAATGAACATTAGCATCAGGATGATAATGCCTCTTCCTATAATCCGCCTCAACAACCAAATTTTCCAGAATTTCAAAACCGATAACTTGAGAATTATATTTAATCAATTCGAATGCGTCGTGACCAAGACCAGAACCTAAGACCAAGACGTTCTCGTCTCTGATGTTTTCTCTAAAAAAACTGTTCTCTGCCTCGAAGAAATGTCCTCTAATCCTCGCTATAGAAGGATTATGAGCAGTGTCAAGGATTGTTACTAAGTCCTTCTCCAAAGCTTTGTAGTCCATCTTTATTTACCTCCTAAAATTTTCTCACAGATATATTTTTCATAGAAATCCGGCAGAAAAAAGAATTTGATCAATGTAGTGGTAACTGGCTTTGATATCATATTCAAGTATGCCTGTTCTTTATTGGAAAGCATCTCTTTCATGCCATTCTCAAATTCCTGCGAAGGATTTTCGATAAATTTTTCTGGTTTGATGATGAATGGGAAGCCATTATATAGTTGCAAATTGTATCCATATCCGATTGGTGTTTTCTTGACTTCTGACTCGCCCAAAAAAGGATACGTGAAAATGCCCCATAACCTGTACATCTCCATATATTTATCCTTGAATTGAGGATTTTTTTCGGCAATCTCTTTCGTTGAAAATTTATCTATAGTCACGACATGCATATATTCATCAACAAATTTCTTGAAATCTTGGATATCTGTTCCCATCCTGAACTCCAGATTATCAATAGGTGTCGTGACTTCAACACATTTAGTGGTATCCAGACTGTAAATGCCTTTATACAATAATTCTAATTCCTTATCCATCTTTATCACCTGAACGCTATAGCCTCATAGAATCTACCTGCACATTCAGGCAATTTGGATATATCTGCACATATAGTATATGCAAGTCCCCCATATAATTTATCCAAATAATCTGCTGCATGTTCGTCATCTACAGAAAGACAATATGTCTTGATGCCTTTAGACTTGGCCTCGAGCAATGCCTTTCGAGTATCACTAACAGCATTATGATAACACCCATCCGCTGGTTGTCCATCACTGATGACCATCAAGATATTGGTCTTATGTGGCGTTTGCATGACATAATCACTCATATATCTTATTGCTGCACCATCTCTATTATTACCGTTAGCATGAATATTCCCTATTCTGGATTCTACTTCCTTTGAATGTATTTCACTAGCTGACTTGATCTTATGCATGAATACTTTGGGATGATTACTGTTGAATGAAAATATGGAATAGGTGTCTCCTAATGATTTTAGGACCTCTGAAAACACGACTAATGCCTCCTTTGCCCTATCTATTTTATAACCACTCATTGAGCCGCTACAATCCAGCAGAATACTCGTATAAACATCACGCTCATTCCTTTTGACGTCAATATAGGTGTTCTCTTTTGGCAAGACTCCTGTCCTAAGGTCAGCCATAAAATTTATTGAAGCTTCTAAATCAATATCATTGCCAGAATAACATCCTCTAAATTCCTGTCTCGCTTGTGGAATAAGTCTCTCGTAGCGACTTTTCATTATATTGATGACAGTGGAATATTTTTCGCGTGACTCGGAATAGAAAGAATTCTTATTATCACTAACCACATCTGTTTCAAATCTTAAGTCGGTTTCCTGGCATAAATTATCTTTGGGATCAAAATGCAAATCTATCCTTGATTTGTTATCCAAAATATTTTGATTCTTCATGGCATAAGTCAGATCCCTTAGATGTATGTCCTTGATATCGTTCTTTTTCAACAGAGAATCCAATTTTTTCTCCGCCAGAATCTTATCGTCTCGCACGGTATCCGGATCCTGGCCTGAGACATCACTTTCCGGCGGATTAAACTCTTTGAGTGCTCTGCGTATGAGATTCTGCCTCATATCTGAATAGTTATTTAGTAAATTAGTCAAGAATCCAAAAGAATCCTCCGATGGGACTGCTATGTTTCCCGTCATTAAAGGCAATAAGGATTCAAGTAAGCTTTGAAGTTCGTCGTTACGTTCAGGCTCTTTTTCCTTTTTCAGATCCAGACAATCATATATCTTTTTGGTATACTGCTTGATTATCTTATTGCTGATCCTATTCTCTGAGGCAAGATTGCTGTATCTGTATGCCGTCTTTCTTATTCTCTTGGCATTGCGCCTCGGAAGATGCTTAGCCACATTCAGGAAATTTTCATAAAAAGAATTATGTTCGGAATCAGCGGACCTAGTATACAGGCCAGGAAATTCTTGTCTTGCCTGGCTACGATATCGTTCATTCTCCAATACTTCAAAAATAGTGTTTGCTGCTTTGGGCATCTCATAGGAATTAATATCGAATTTTTCTTTAGATGATGCATCGGTCCTACCATTATTTATTTGTATAACTTTTTCTACAACCATCCGTTTGTAGATATCAAATGCCTGGTCATCAGAATATTTCTGGTCAAGGGCAGGCAGATATATCCTCTTGCCGTCGCTCAGGGCTAAGGATGGAGTAATATCCCTTACCTGTTTAGGTAATACGTCAGTCGTGGTAACATATATGTCTTTATCTGATAGAGCAGAACAATATTTATTCAATCTTCCAATCATCGTTTCCAGATTGACCATTGTTTTACCACTTATCTTTTGCTAAGTCCATTATTGATTTGTAGATGTCAGGTTCATCGGTCAGGGGGCTTGCTATGGCTGATTCTATAGCCCTATATTTTTCCACGCCAGAATGTATAAGTTGTCCTGCATAAATCAATAATCTGGTGCTGGCACCCTCTTTCAATCCTTTGTCCTTCATTTTCCTGATACATCTGCCAAAATCTACGAGCTTAGCCGCATCAGATTTTGATACGTATGATTCGTTCTCTACAATGTCGATTTCGAGGTCCCTGTTAGGATAATCAAAATCTAGTGCCAAAAATCTCTGTCTCGTGCTTTCTTTCATACTTTTCAATGCGCTTTGATATGTCGGATTGTAAGAAACTACAAGCATGAAATCGTTATGAGCCTTTATGACTTCACCAGTCTTGTCTATCGGCAGTATCCTTCTGTGATCTGTCAATGAATGTATCAATACCATCACATCATTCCTGGCTTCGACCACTTCATCAAGATAACATACACCGCCGTGTCTTGCAGCCAGAGCTAGTGGACCATCTTGCCAATAAGTTCCACTCTGATTCAACATAATCCTGCCAGTCAGGTCTGATGCTGATAAATCCTCCTGGCACGAAACTGTAACCAGTGGCTTGTCCAATTTATAGGCCATATGTTCAACAAATCTGGTCTTGCCGCATCCTGTCGGTCCCTTAAGCATAAAAGGCAGTTTTTGCTCAAAAGCCGTCTTGAAAAGTTTTGCTTCACCATTCTGAGAGGCATAGTACGGTTCTGTCTTTATTCTGTAATTTGACATGGGATCAATTTTCTCTTCCAGACTGCCTTCAATCTCTACCTTTATATCGGATTGAGGTTCGCCATTAACCGTTACGTTGATGGTCGGCTTCAAATAAATATTATGCTCATCAACTGTGAACAATTTTTTCCATAACGATTTCTTCTCATTAGTATCATTCATTTTATTTTTCCCCCTAAATTATTTCTTTATTTTTTATCAGAATCAAAATTCAATAACATACCTTTACTATCGTTAGATTGATTATATATTCCAACTTGTACACCATTTAGTTTAGTATGATAATTGATTATTCCTAAAGCAAATCCGTGCAAATCACTACCCTCGCCGGCATTCTCTGGACAATTAGCTATTCCTAGTTCCAAACCTTTAACTTTAGAACCTTCTAGACCTAAATTTAGTATAGAAACATTTGCTCCAGTTAACTTACCATAATTACCATGCACTAAAGATATGTTGGCTCCTATTAACATAGAATTATGATAGGATACAATAAACGGAGAAATATTTGCACCAGTTATCTTACCATTATTTTTAGCCACTAAATCTATATTCGCTCCATTAAAATTTCCTTTAGTATCACTATCAATAGAAACATTGGCTCCATTGATTGTACCGTAATTGTCGGTAATAAAAGATACATTCAAACCATTTACACTAGCCCCAGAATCTATCTTCGTATACACAGCAACATTGATTCCATACGAATCGGCTGTTTTATGAGAATAAAATGGTGGTAAATCTCCATGTCTTCCAAAATATGTTCCACTGATTATTGCCGCAGCAACAATACCTTGTAATGATCGTTTGATTATCTTGTTCATTTTCATCCTCTTATTTCTTAACTGGTATCGTGTAATTCATCGTCAAGAATCCAGTCAATGTATGATTGTTATTGTTATATCTTGCTTCTGCTGTTGCTGAGAAATCTCCTAATTGAACTGACTTGCATGCTTCTACAACATAACTGCTTTTTGCAGAACCTTCTTTGTACACCGTATTTATTCCTGCACCTAATTGGACAAGTGGAGTTTTGCTTGAAGCTATCTCAAATTCAGTTTCTGGAATCTTGTTTGTTCTCTTATATTCGATTTTGACTGCAAACGTTCCTCTAGTTGTTAGTTGACTGAAGTGTACTGGAAAGTATGCTGGCATTGCAAAATATTCTGATGCTATCTCTGCTGTTGCTGCAGAATAGAATTTTTGATTTACATCGCCGAATGCTGTCTGTGACTTTATCCATCTATCTCCAGTCTTTCTATCGAATGTTCCGAATGAGAATGTTCCAAAATCCTTGAAACCATAAACTCCTGCTGCAACATATCCTGCATCTATTTTATTTCCAACAGCTGCGTATGCGTAATCTCCTTTATATGAAACGAAACCATATTTTTTCCATTCTATACCTTTCTCTAGAAATGATCCTTGAGGATATAAGCATCCTTCTAACGATACTCGCTTATTTTTGGCTGCTGCTATGACATAATCTTTTGAACGTTTATCTTTTTGTAATCCTTTACCATAATCAACCATTACAGCCATGTCGCCAATTGTAGTTGATACCCATGAGTCGACAAACCATACGTCAGTCTCTTTGAATTTTCCTACCTGGAATATTTCTGCACCTACGCTAGTCTTATTCTTGCTATACAATTTATTTAATGCAAACATTCCAACATTTACAGGAGTATCTGTTGGTTTTAGTTTAGTATTAATATCATACTTGAATGACCATGCATCATTTCCAAATTCTATTCTTTGATATGGAACGCCAGCAACATGAGTGCCGGATGCATCAAAACCTTCGATTGCTGAAGTCTCTGTCTTTATCTTTGTTGGCACTAATACATTCTGCGCATTTATATTTGCATTGTGTCCAAATACTAACGTACCGACTAATGTTGCGCCTGCAACTATTTTTTGTAATGTGTTCATTTTGTTAACCCCTTATTTAATTATTATCACTACTAAGTGAATACATAATAGGTATTAATATTTTATTGATATTATTAATATTAATCATATTAATAACGTAAAATTTATATATAAACAAGAACAACAAATGAGCATGAAAAGGAAAATAATCAAGCAAGGCCTTGGCGGATACACAATATACTTGCCAAAGGATTGGGTTGATAAGAAAGGATTGAAAGAAGGAAAAGAAGTAGAGATAATAGAATCAGACACAGATCTAATCATAAGAAGTCAAGTAGTACAAAAAAAATCCGCGAATATAATAATTACAGACAACAATAAGAACGATATAAAAGTAATAATCACACACCTATATAGAAACGGTGTTGACAAAATCCAGATAAACGATACGAACGAAGAGACAATAAAAGAAATTAAAGACGATACAAATCAATTCCTGCTTGGATTCGAAATGACTGAACAATCATCAAATAAATGCACGATAGAAAATATATCAGAACCGTCAGAAGAAAAATTCGATGCACTTCTAAGAAGAATATTCTTGATAATCAAAGAGACACAGAATATAATCATAAAAGATTTTTCTGAAAATAAATTTCCTAATCTAAAAGAGATACAATACCAAAATCAGCAATTAGACAAATATGTATTGTTCTGCAGAAGAATAGTCGTCAAAGATAAATATGAAAAGAATCCTCTTATAATGTGGGAATTATTGACATTCTTGATGCATATACAACATGCACACTATTATTTATACAAATATGCCGCAGAGAACAAAATAAAACCAGACAAAAATATTATAAAGATATTATCAGGACTGAAAGAATATTTCGAATTATATTATGATGCATATTTCAAGAAAGACATGATTTACGTACATGAGTTAAATAATCTCAAGAAAAAATATCAATTCGGAGAATGTATAAAATATCTAGAATCCTCCTCTGGAAAAAACACCGTTATATATTCATATATCAGAGAGATATTCAGGATGATACAGATAGGAGCAAGTCCAATATTAAGTGAATTGATAGAATCAAAAATAAATTAAAAAAATTACTTTTCTAGATCTACACGACTAAGACATCCCATGATAAAATTCTGCTCTTTTTCAGGAATGAGATATTGTCCGTTAGCGTCTTTAGCTTTTGAATATATCTTATAGTCAAAGCTTCCAGATATTCTTCTAGCCATATTTATCTTATCCTCGCCCATTCTGGATATAGCGAATACGTCCTCTAAATCTATAACACCGCTCGGAGTTTTACTTTTAGTTATAGCGACCTCTAAAGATTTAGCAACTATGGCCAAAGGACCGCGGGCTGGACCCATATTACGCTCATCAGGCGAAGTATAATTGATATAAGTCTTAAATTGTTCATCAGTATAAACATCAATGTTTAATTGCCCGCGTTCTAATACTGCGCCATTATATGCTCTTAAAAAATGCCCCACATACACATTTTGAGTATACATTCTCAAAGAACTACTTGAAATATTCATAGCTCCAAAACTAATAAGTTCTTTTGGCTCGGGTATTGTATCTCTCTCAAACATCAAATGCTCTTTTGGAATAGCTTCAGTCATATATGCTTGCCCTTGTAATTGAGATTTTGGCATGTCAAGTTTTGTAGGTTCAAGTTTTGATCCATAGATTATTCCTGTCAGTGCTATACCAACACCGATGGCTGGAAAGATAAACTTCTTTATTTGAGATTTATAAAAGTGCAAAGGATCTAGGTTAGCTACAGTTTCGTCCCATGCTTTTTTCATTTCCACGCCATCTTCATATCTGTGGTTTTTATCAGAGTACCTATCAAACGTAAGACATTCTCTCATAAATTTTCTGAATGGTTTTGGAATCTTCTTTAATTTAGTATTCATTAATGTTTTTGCAGCTTTTTGATCATATATTAAATGCTCAATATATTTAGCAGGATCTGATTCTTTTTCTAATTCATCCTCAAGGAAATACTTTCCAGTAAATAGTCTATACATCAATGATCCAAAAGACCATACATCAGAACTTTTTGATGGTCTTGCATAATCCATAAAATTTTCAGGAGCTCTTGTATACATGAATCCCATATTTGATCTCTTAGCATCTGCAGATAAATATGATGTACCAGTGCTTGTTCCAGAATCTCCAAGCCACAATTTTCCTTTCTTGTCGACAAATAAATTCTCTGGTTTTATATCACAATGTGCTTCACCATATTCTTTATGATATCCTTGTATACTTACTGAAATATCGCTACCCCATTTCAATATACTTTCAAGAGATAAGTTACTATTCAAATTTCTTCTGTCTTCATTCCAAGTTATCTTGGATTCAAAATTACATTCATACTTAGGCATAATCAAAAACAATTTACCATTCTTATCCTTCTCAATCCACGTAGGGACTACACCTTCAGGAGTTCTCAACTCAGTATATTCATTTCTTATGATATCGTTTAGAGTAAGGTTTCTTTCCTTAAGTTGTCTTATAGCTATCTGCATAGGATCAAAATCTTTAGCCACCAACATAGAATCTGTTACTAAATCACGAACATCATAAACAACGCCCCAGCATCCTCTATTTATTTTAGCTATAATCTCGTACCTGTCATGATCAAATGGTTTTTTCGGCTTAGCTGTTATAGGAACTTTTGTTTCTATAATGTCATCTAATATAGTATTATGGACTTTGAAAAGGTTTGATGGCGGAATATTGTCATCAGATTTAAGGCTTGAGATGTTCATCCTTCCACCTCTGCGTCTAAGAATTCCTTCTGGATTGCATATTCGAATGCGTGCGACCTATTCCTGAATCTGCCTGAACGGATCTTGTCTCTGACCTTCAATAATGTTTCTTCGTCCACAGATATACATACTTTATACTTCATAATAATCCCCAACGACATAAAGAGTATCACTCCTCAGTAGTATTACTAAGTATAACTAGTATTTAAATGTTTCGTTTTTGTAGTTACTTAGAAGTGATAAATTAATTGAAAATATTAGAAGAAAGAGACATAGAAGAGCATCTATACCGACTTAGTTCTATTGCATAGATAGAATATAATTGCTGATATTATTGCAAGTATCAACGATAACATAAAACCTGCCGTGTATGATATGTATGTTATGATAATCCCAGTCAATAACGGTCCGATTGTCTGGCCGACATCCATTATTGCAGAAAGTCCGCCAAGACTTGCTCCAAGTTTATCCTTTTTAGTGACTTCAGCAACATACGTACTTGTCGCTATCGTAGAGAATGAAAGGCCTAGTCCAAATATTATTCCAAGGATTATAACAGATATTATAGGTTGGAAAAATCCAATTATTCCCATCGCAATACCTAAGAGCAATATCCCGCCCATAATCTGTTTTCTCTTGTCTATCTTGTCAGCCAGTTTCCCGAATATTGGTTTTGACAATGCTATGGATAATATTTGTATTGAAAATATCAATCCTATCTGATACACAGGAATATTGAATTTCATCAAATATAATGGAAGGTAAGTCTCGAATGCACCATATGCAAAATATGTTGCCATCTCGACAATGGCTGTAGAAAATAATCTCTTGTTTGTAAAGAAGTATTTTAAGTCCAAATAAAAAACATTTTTAGTGATGGCGACAGTCTTTTGTTTTTCATCCTTAACAAATAATATCAAGATGAATACAGGGATCGCTAAGATAAAGGCAGCTATATAGACCATCCTATATGATGCTATAGGGATTGCAGGATTTGCAAAATAAGATATGATGAACCCACCTAGCATAGGAGCAAGAGTTCTTCCAATCAGTGTAGAGGATGAATATATCCCTAATTTTTCCCCCTTAGATTTTGAATATGCAGATACGATGATTGCTGATGCAACCGGACCAAGGATTGCTGTAGCGCAACCATGAAAAAATCTTATAGGTATGAGCCAGCCAGGAGAACTTACCAAGAGATATAATAATGGAGATATGACAAATATTATCCCGGATATGACTAGAAGTTTTTTCCTTCCTATTTTATCTGATAAAATCCCTACGGGAAAACTAAAGAGCATCCCTGCTAGCGGCGAGAAAGCCGAAATCAATCCAATAATAATCGCTCCTCCTCCAAGTGCATGCACATATAATGGAAGGACAGGAGATTTTGAAATTGTAGTCGAGAATATTGCAAAGAAACCGATCAGAGAAAGATAATATATCAACTTTTGATTTGTCTCTGACTTCATATTAAACCAAGACTATATAAGTTTAAATACTTTCTTGAATATATGAGCGTTGATTCAGACTTAAGTTAACTTATATTATCCTGATCAATCTTTTCTGCACCGGCGTCGTAATGACCAACTTATAGTCGGATGTTATATAGAAATCTATCTCGCTTCGAACTCCGAATTTACCTTTCAAGTATATTCCAGGTTCGATCGTATAACCCATATTCAATAATAATTTTTGCTTATTGCTCTTTCTTATCCTGCCGTATGTACCGTGAGGTGAAACAAATCCTATGGAGTGTCCAGTACCATGGATGAAATTCTTTCCATAACCGTGATCTGCGATGACTTTACGTGCAATCGCATCAAGTTCATATCCTGTAGGTATATTTTTCTCGCTTAGTTTCTTTCTTAGATGTTCAACACATCTGTCTCTTGCAAGAAACACTATATCAGAGACTTTGATCATTTCATCAGACATCTTTCCCTTGTATCCCATCCATGTTATGTCTGAGAAAGGTTTCTTTACTCCGTTGGATCTTGCCCATATGTCAATCAAAATTAGCATATCATTTTCCAGTTTCAATGATTTCTTCTTAGGGAAATAGTGAGGACTTGCACTGCTCGCATTGAATGCGACTATCGGAGAAAGTGTTGATTTAAGATTATTTTTCTTATATTCGTTCAATATGAATCTTTGGACTTCATATTCTGATATGCCTGGATTCTTTGATATATAGTTGAATGCTGAATCCTTGATCCTGTCCAGAATCTTGCACGCTGTTATATGATCGTTTATCTCTTGTTTAGTCCATGCCATAATTTTAAGTAATTGGGTAGTTTAAAAAGTTTTAGGTAAACTTTATTAACCTTCGACTCATCCTTCAAGTCATGATAAACATCTCAGTCATCTTGATAGAGCCAGAGAATCCTGGTAATACTGGCGCCATATGTAGGGCTATGAAGAATTTTGATTTTGAAGAATTGCTCCTCGTTGGTCCAAAGTTCAAGACTGATTCTGATGAACTCAGAAACAGGGCAAAATGGGCAAACAATCTAGTTGATAAAATTGAACTCATACCAAAATATAACGATAAAGTCTTGAAAAAACTTCGAAAAGATTATGATTATCTGATTGCCACGACAGCAAGAATCGGTAGAGACTATAATGTATTAAGAAGTCCAATAACTCCTGAACAATTGGCTGAAAGATTAGCCGAGTTAAAGCTCAAGAAGGATATTCATGTAGGCATAGTCATGGGTCGTGAAGGTTCTGGCCTGAACAATGATGAGATAAAGTTGATGGACTTTACAGTGACCATTCCCACAAGCAAAAAATATGGTACGATGAATGTGAGCCATGCAACAACAATCATACTATACGAGATATTCAAGAAGATTTCAGAGGAGAACATCGTTTCACACATCAATCCAATAAGCGAACCTGAGAAAAAACAATTGATGAAATTGCTCGATGAATCCATGGATAAGATGTATTTCTTGAATGATAGTAAGAAAGAGACTCAAAGAGTTGTGTGGAAGAAGATGATAAGCAAATCATTCTTATCCAAAAGAGAAGCGTATGCATTGATGGGATTTCTCAAAAAGATAAATAGGAAGAAGTAGCCCCGCTCATATCCGAAAACGACTAACTAACTTCTAGGAAGAACCACATTTTTGACAATAAGTTGCAGGGTTATCATATCATCAAGCACAAAAAGATAATAGTCCAAACGGGATACAATAAATAAAAAGCTATTATATTATAACTTTCCCAATGCAAACGATAAACTATCTATATAAACATCAAATAAAATCTTTAAGCGATAAATTTTTATACTTTAATTCACAATATTTATGTAAGGTGGAATTATGGTATGGTATTTTTACATTGCATATTTTTTTGCTGGAGCGTTCCTTACGAACAGCGTGCCACATTTCGTAAATGGAATATCAGGACAGAAATTTCCGACACCATTTGCACATCCTCCAGGAAAAGGTCTATCCAGTCCAACACTTAATGTATGGTGGGGTTCCGTGAATTTAATCATCGGATACTTACTAGTTACGTGTGTCGGATCATTTGCAACAGGATTTACTTTTGACAGCCTTGCAATGTTTTTAGGAGTTCTTGCAATCGCACTACCATCCTCAATAGCCTTCGGAAAACGAAAGAAGAGATAAGACGACAAAATTTTCTATACATACTGAAGATTCTTGCTCTGTAAAGACAGTATTTTAAACAATAAGCAAACATAGTGGTTTAGATCAAGAAAGTTGTGTGATATCGTGTGAGAGACGACGATAAATCTATACTGCGTGTGTCCGCAGATTTAACAAAAGAGAGTATATCCCCACCCAAACTACTGTTTGACATTAACTCCTATCAACTGTTTCGGATTATTATTTCTACGATACACTTGAACGATATGTTTCCTGAACTTGTCGAATGTTCCATCTTTGATGCTCTTACGCACTCTTCTCATAAGTTCACTCATGAAATATAGATTATGGATCGTCACATATCTTTTTCCAGCGGGCTCATTCAGTTTCAACAGATGCCTCAGATATGCCCTAGAATAATTCTTGCAAGTAAAACACTTACAACTCTTCTCAACAGGACCTTTGTCATTCTTATATTTTGCACTAAGTACATCTATCCTTCCATCGAACGTAAACATCGTCCCATGCCTTGCCGTCTGCGTCGGGAATACTGAATCAAAAGTATCAAGCCCTAAAGCAACACATTCAACAATATCATCTGGACTGCCGACGCCTAAAAGATGTTTTGGTTTGTTTATATCTAGATAGGGCATTGCACTATTTATTGCAATATACATCTCTGCCCTGGTCTCACCTATCGCTACACCGCCTATAGCCAGGCCGTCAAAATTTAATGAGTTAATGTATAGTGCGCTCTTCTTCCTTAAGTCAGGATAGAATCCTCCCTGGACAATACCATATAAGAATTGATCTTTCTTTGTATGGAATTTCTTTGACTCAGTTCCCCATCTATGAGTATTCTCGACTGAACGTTCATATTCTTCCTTAGATGAACCATACGATGCAACATCATCAAGCATCATCACGCAATCAGCACCTAATTCCTGCTCTATCTTCATTATCTTTTCTGGAGTCAATGTGAATTTCTGTCCGCTGAATGGATCCTTGAATATTATGCCTTTATGTGAACGCTCATCCATGAAACTATCCCTGAGCATCTGGAATCCACCGCAATCAGTAAATATAGGTTTATGATAATTCATGAAATTATGTAGTGAACCAAACTTCTTTATTACATCAACGCCAGGCCTTAATGAGAGAATCAATGCATTGCAGATCAGACCTTCTGCAATTTCCTTGTAATCATCTGGACCTATAAATTTACCTACAGCTTTCGTTGCTACAGCCATGAAATACGGCGTTTCGACAGTACCATGCGCTGTTACGAGTTTACCAATACGTGCTTTGCTATGTTTATCTTCCTTTATTATTTTGAAATCGATCTTCTTAGCCATGATTGAAAGAAATAGGGGTTGTTTAAAAATATGGCGAAAAACAGTGGACAGATATATAAGAAATAAAAAGTATAAAAAAATAAAATATAAATTTACATCTTCGCTTTAACATAGATTGCGGATACAATCTTCGTCACGAGCATCGCTCCAAGTACAATCAATAGCGATATGTCGAATGGTATTGCACCATTCTGTGATACCATGAATCCTGTGTTCTGATATGTCTGATATATTGCGATTGCGAGCAATGTCACTATCGCTGCGAATGAACAATTCCTCTCAATTACGAGTTGATGATAATTCTCTCTCTCATCAGTATATTTTGGGAGCTGAGTCATTATGACTAGTACGTCCACAACAAATATCGTCATGATTATTGCGAATATCCACATCTTTGTGGAATCATTTATTCCCAAAGCTAGTGTCCCTGCAAGCAAGAATGCTGCTACAGCAACATATACCCAGCCTTGCCAAGTCTTTGGAGCTACTCCCCATCCGAATGTCCTGTGTTTAAACCAATGTGCTTTTCCAATCATATTAATCACCTATAGTTTTCGAATATCATATCCCAAATATATCTTCAATCTTGCATTTAAATATCTTTCCGAACTTCAATGCAAGTTCAAGGCTCGGGACATACTTTCCCGATTCTATTGAAATAATCGTCTGCCTTGAAACAGCCGTCAATTCAGCAAGCTTCTCCTGCGTGAATCTCTTCTTCTCTCTCATTTCCTTTAAATGATTGATTTTTAACATTTTAATCCTATATATTGTCAAGCTTACTTAACGTAAAGTATACTTTACTATTTAAATTTTTCGGTTTTGGTTTTGAAGGCTTAAGGAAGGTTTAATATTGAAACTCGCCACGGTAACATTTAAAAACACCTCCGATAATAATATTAATTGGTGATTAAATGGCTTTCATGGAATGGAATTCTACATTCAGCGTAAATATAGAGACTATCGATACACAGCATAAAAAACTATTTGGTTACATAAATGCATTATATGATGCGCTTGCTGAAAGAAAAGAACATGAGATACTCTCACAATTGTTTAACGACTTAGAAGAATATACACATACACATTTCGGATTTGAAGAAGAGTGCTTCGACAAATTCAATTATGAAAGGAAAGATTCACATATTCTACAGCATAAAGAGTTCATTAGCAAATTAGCATTAATGAAAAAAGACATACAGGAAGACGCAGAGGATGTGGAAGATTTGTTTACGTTTCTTGTAGATTGGCTAATACATCATATCAAAGGCACGGATCATATGTATGCTGAATGCTTTCATGAACACGGTCTTAAGTAATTGAACTATCAAGCTCCAAGATCAAATCTTCCTCTGTCTCTCCTTAGAATTAGCAAAAATCTTGTCATAGACATTTACAACCAGTTGCCTATCTAATTTATCATAGGATTTCATTACCAATCGCTCGATCGTTTTCTTCTCAACTTCGAGATTCTCAATCGGAATATGATTCTCTGCTTTTAATCTTCCGACTTCATCAGTCAAATCGAACCGTTTAATCAATAATTCTATTATCGAATCATCAATCTGTGCAATGCCTTTTCTTAAAGAATCTAAATTATCTCTTCCCATAATAACAAAAAAACAGGCAACTTTATAAATATTCTCTACTAGAAAGTTATTGGTGATATGATGGGTCAGAACGTAGGAATGGCAGACAGGATAGTGAGGATAATACTCGCTGTAGTGTTCATAATATTGGCACTAATATACAGTCCATGGTGGTTTATCCCAGCAGTGATTGCCTTAGTGACTGGAATCGTAGGATGGTGCGGACTATACGCATTATTCGGATGGAACACATGTCCAGTAGAAGCGAAACCAGCTAAAAAAGCACCAGCAAAGAAAGTCGCTAAGAAGAAAAAGAAGTAGATAAAACTTCACACTTTTTTTATTCTATAGATTTCTATCTGGAATGTATCAATGTTTCTTCGCAAAAAGACAAAATTTAAATAATGGTATAAAATATCTTTATTATGAAAGCCCGCAATTATGTCATAGATTCTGATGTAGTTGGTGGATTGTTTATTATTAATTATCATTGGTAGTCCTTTTTAGACTGCCAATCTGATTCTATCAAAATTTTTGAGGACGATTGGCAGAGAGCTATATAAAAAAATGGAGTGAAAAAATGAATATTATGAAAGATAATTCAACAATCGATGATACGACAGCCAATACCACAACCGATGCGAATGTGATATTAACAGCGATAATCTATAATAAACAGTTTGGAAAAAAATTTGTACCAGAAGTAGATGGTAAGAAAATAATGATGGAAATGTTGCCATACGAAGAGGCAAAAGCAGCTGGAAAAGGCAGCGAATTATATCAAAAGGTACTATCAGCATTCCATACAGTCACAGAATATCTGACAATGATGGAAAACGGGATTACGCCTAGTATTCCTATGCATCAAAGTACAAGAAATTATTGTGGACCAAGCATTGACACACACCGTAAAGAAGAACGAAGACCATACGAGGGGCCATATGGACATTGGAAATAGGATAGAAGATTTGCGCGCTCGCATCAATCTAGTTATCGATTGGTTCCCGAGCTATTTGCAATCAATACATATTCACTTGACTCGCTAGGCGCCGTGACCATTAATTAAAGAAAATTTTTAAAGCTATTTTGAATCTGCATCCTATGGAGGAATAAAATGACTAGTTTTATCTCAATCAAAGAAGCAATGAAGAAGGGCCACGGCCTTGTACATATCAGAGGATGGTGCTACCGTGCTCGTGGAAGCAATGCTTTAAGATTCTTGGTCATAAGAGATTCTACGGATATTATACAATGCGTCGTAGAGAAAGCACTAGTCCCGGAAATGACTTGGGAAGATGCACAAAAGACCGATATAGAAGCGTCATGCGAATTATCCGGTGAAATTGTCGAAGATAAGAGAGCTCCTACAGGCTACGAAATAAAAGTCAAAGAATTGAAATTGATAGGCGAAAGCGTAGGTTGGCCAATCCAAAAAGATCAATCGACTGAATTACTAGCTGACATGAAACACCTGTGGCTAAGGAGCAGATATATGACTTCAATAATGAAAATCAGAAGTACAATATTTGGAGCGATAGACGAATATTTCAGAAAAGAAGGATTCTACGAATATCACTCTCCGATATTTCAGGCGACGCAGGCGGAAGGCGGTTCTACATTATTTTCAGTGAACTATTTTGGAAAACCAGTATTCCTTGCTCAGACTTGGCAATTATATGCTGAACCAGCAATTTTTGCATTGGAAAAGATATATACGATAGCTCCATCTTTCAGGGCTGAAAAATCCAAGACATCAAGACACTTGACTGAATATTGGCATGCAGAGATGGAAGTAGCTTGGGCAGATTTCAAGGATATACAAGATTATGGCGAAGCTTTGATCAAGCATTGTGTAAAAAGAGTCTTGGAACATAACCAAGATGAATTGAAGATATTGAACAGGGATACAAAGATATTAGAAAAAACAAGAGACGAACCATTCCTAAGGATGACATATACTGAAGCATTGGAATTATTGAAGGCAAAACTTGGGATAGATATAGAATGGGGAAAAGATTTGCGAACGATTGAAGAGGATGAACTGTCAAAATTGAACGGACATTTCACAATCGTCACTGAATATCCTAAAGTCGTAAAAGCATTCTATATGAAAGAGACAGAAGGAAATCCGCAAACTGTAAACGGATGCGACTTCATAGGTCCTGAATGTTATGGAGAGATAATTGGCGGTTCAGAAAGAGAATCGGATCTTGAAAAAATCAAGGAGAGACTTGTAGCACAAGGCGAGGATCCTGAGAATTATAATTTCTATCTTGATACGAGAAGATATGGAAGCGTTCCGCATGGTGGATTCGGGATGGGCGTAGAAAGGTTGGTATCATGGATATGTCATCTTGAGAACATCAAGGATGCAATACCGTTCCCAAGGACGATGTTAAGGGTGAATCCGTAAAATAGAAAAAAATAATTTAATTTTTATTCATTTTTTATATATTTTTTATTTTTTTCTTCAATCTCACTGTACAATTATTTTTCCTTTCATAGAAAGATGAGCGCCTGAATGATACGTATAAGTTCCGGACCTGTTAAATATGACTGAATATGTCCCACCTTTAGGCATTTCATCCGAATCAACATGCCCGACATCTGAATCTATCGTGTGTTCAGTAGAATCCTCGTTCGTCCATACGACCGTAGTACCTTTCGAGATTATTAGAGAACTCGGATAGAATGCATCATTAGATATGACGACATTTGCCATCTGAATATCCTCTGATTGGTGAGTAACACTATCCCGCTCTGATGGAGAAGAATATATGATTGCACCCGTACTGTTCCGTTCAGCACAGCCGCTAATCATAATGACTATTATCAAAAGTCCTATAAAGACTATTTGCTTCATAGTAATTACCCCTAAAATATGTTTAGGTGATGAAATATTTAAATCTTGTTAAAGAACAAACATAATAAGGATAAATCTACAATTCCAGCAATCTATCGACTTCTTTCTTCACACGTTCCTCGTACTCGTAGACTTTTTCGCCTTCATGCTTTTCAGAGCTGAGCAGATGCATCATCTCGCGAGTTATTCTGGATTCTGTCTCAATATCAAAACCATGAACCTTTATTTGTCCTAGATGTTCCTTGATTATAGCTTCCTCGACATCTTCAGGATTTTTCTGGTCAATCTTTATCTCTTCATATTCTGCTGAGACGACTTTTACTGCATTACGCATGACAAAGAATGCTCCTTGAGCATAACATTTGCTGAATATCTCCCTAAAATTTATGTCCGAAACTTTCCCAGTCTTGAGTTTTCCAGCAATCCTGATCAACACAATAGTATTTATGAGTTCTTTACCTTTCAATGCATCATATATCATCCTGTCGGCTTCTTCAGGGCTCTTATGTTCACAATCAATCTCGATCTTTAATGTATTCTTGAGCGGAATCTCTTCACGTTCAAATCTATTCTCGCCATGCTTGGTATCATCATATATATAGAATCCACCATTCCCTAACTCTTCTAATTCCTCAAAATTTGCTGGAAACATCGGACCTGGATAAACCACATTCTTATGATCCTTAAAGTCGTACTTATGTATTATATGCACGTGCCCTCCAGCATAATACTCAAAATTCTTTGGCATGTATGAAACATCTGTAGAATCCATTGCAGATTTTGCGCCAGGTTTCAATTCTGTTATTGATGTATGAAACATGAATATCTTCTTGCCATGTTCTTTCTCTAGATATTCTAGATCTAAATCTTGATAATATAATTTTTCTAATGTCCCTCTTCGCCCTAGGATTCCGGTTATCTTTACTCCACTCTTTTCATCTTTAGTGAACTTCAATTGTAGTTTTCCGTCAATAACTTTTCCCTTGAATACATTCACAAGTAGGCCGGCTTCTTCCAGCACATCAATCATCGTCTTTCCGCTTGGACTATAATCGTGGCTTCCGGGAATCACATACATCGGAATGCCTTTTTCTTTCAATATCTTGAATTCCTTGACGACACTCTTCAGATTATCTATGCCAGGAAGTGCTGTATTGAATAAGTCTCCAGCTATAAGAATGAAATCGACCTTCTTCTGCACGCACACGCCCATAGCCCTGACTAATGCTTCTGTAGCTAAATCTTTCAGTTTAGGGTCTCTCCAAGATCCTATATGAACATCAGCCATGTGCGCGAATTTCATCTATTCACCTAGGCCAAGCACTTCTGTAGTGTTTGTTGTATTGGATTTATTTTCTTTATCTTCTTTCAATTTCAACTGCACATCCTTTTTTGCAAAATCGTCGAAGAATGGAATTTTTATCGGTATTGCAAACTTAGCAAAATTTGATGATACGATGCATTCTCCCTTGTCTAGACTTGCGATATTCCTAGAATCAGTGCTCAAGTCTTGCGATGCGCTATCTATGATTGCCTGTCTTTCCTGTACCATCTCTGTTCCAAGTATTATTTTAGTATTCATATTTGCAAGTATATCTCTTGGAATGAGCGATGGTAATTGTGTTATTGCAATGAGCCCTACCTTGAACTTTCTTCCTTCACGTGCAATAGTAGAAAATATATTAGAACCTTTCTCTAAGACTTCCTTGCCGAGGACTCGCGGAGCCTCTTCAAGAACAATCGATATGACTGGCTTATCATCCAATGTATCTTGCATCTTATGCTGCTTATAACGATTGAACATCTCAGTCACAATCAATGAACCGACAAGCAATTCCACTTGACCGCTGAATGAACTTGTATCGATTATTATAGTCTTTGCCTCTTCAAGCGAATCACATATCCCGCTTATTGTAGCTTCGCCAGCATTGAATTCGAATATCCCATTACAGAACACTTCGCTATTACTGATGTCGATATCTAAGAGATACATCAATCTTCTCTTAAGGACGTTTATAGTTGCATCATTGAAATTTACTTTTATTGGTCTCTCGAGGAGTAATGATTCAATCCATCTGACGCCATAATCGCGATAATATGCATTCATGGCCTGCTCTTGTGCATCGCTAAAATCTAAGCAACCAAAATGCGCTGGTTTCAATATCTTGATATTGATCTTTAGTCCGCGACTACCAGGTACACTCACTCGCACACTATAATATGATACATTCTTTGACGGATGATCCTTCAGACCTATCTTTCCATTACCGAGATAATATTCATTATGCGGATCCAATACTAACATGCCGTTATAATCTTTGCCAGTACAATCCCACAACAGGTTGCTCATAAGGACGCTCTTGCCCTTACCAGTAGTTCCACTGATTAGGACATGATGCGTCAATACTTTACTGCCATCAAGATATATTGGAACATCCAATTCCTTACTTCCGCTCCTTAAATTACCTAAGAAGAACGGATTATCGGGCTTAGTGATGAATGATAAATCTTCACGCGTAACAGTTCTTACCATAGAAAACATGCTCGGCAAAGACTTTGATATGCCGACTTTCTTATAATTATTATTAGTATCATTATTCGTGTCTACATTATTTTCTACACTAATCATGTTCTTTAGATATGCTATCTTATAATTTCTCAAATTCTTATCCATGAATTCAAAATCGGTATCTTCCTCAAGACTCATTCCCGATATAAGTTCAAGATTCTGCTGAGATATCTGCGAACCGTATTGAAGGTCATATACCTGAAGGAATATCTTAGAATCATCATTCTGCGCGACAAGGATTTCGCCTAATTCGAATTCTACATCAGATTTCTGCCTAGCGAGTATCTCGCCGAATTTACCAGAAATAATCTGTCCCTTGACCCCAACACCCGATTTAATCATAGAACAGTAGAAACTATAAGAGTTTAAAAATTTAGTTGAAATAAAATATAATGATGAAATTACCATCCCCACGATGATGATTGTATGGATATCTTGATTATATTCGTGCCTGGGCCACCGACAGCGTGCTGCGTGCCTGATGGTGTCTGTGAATCAGCTGTGCATTCGTATTTATCAGTCCAGTCCCAAACTAAATCCACATCTGCCCTGAACTCGCCTTTCGCCAATGTTTCTTGAGATATAAGTATATCTATATTGCCGTCTGTAGACATCACTACTTTCTTTTCAGGAGCATTATATGTAATTTTGTATACGAAGTTGCTCACATCCTTTGTTATCTTGCAGTCGCTTTGCGAATCTAGGACCCAATGATTTTTTTCCACATCATATTTCAACTTACCGGTGATCTCAATCGGTACATCAGAGTTTTTGGGATTCGAAATAGTCACATAGACTACATTAGGATTGCTGGTATCCGCAATAGCCACCATTTCAGCAGGTCCTACTACTGTGCCTGTACCTTTTATCGTCAATGCATTCTGTGTAAGGTCGCTTTTTTTATCGATATTGAGACTTATGCTCTTCTTCTTTCCATTCTTTGAAGATGTTATCTCTATATTAAATGGTCTTGAACTTCCGCCTGCTGGATTAAGCGTATCAACTGCCAACAGATAAAGTGTGTCGTCTTTACCAATATCTGCATTTATCTTCTGATTCTTGGTTGTTGTAGAACCTATATATTTTGCAGTGTGAGGATCATTATTTACAGCTAAATATGCATCAAGTGATATTCCCATTGTTGTACTGCTTCCTAAATCTTCCTGCGGATTTACGGTTATTGTTCTTGCTGCATCCGCCCCAGGATCAGCCTTTATCGCAATCACTTGCGTCGTATATGGTGTAAGCATCGGAACACTGACTATCTTTGAATCTTCATCCTCCTGCATATTGACAGCGATGCTTCCTGTCTCGCCGTTAAAATCGCTCTTTATCTTGATTGGACTTTTAGTATCGAATAGATAGTATGCTGCAAAACCATGATATGCATCAACAAATTTTGTCTCTTTAGGATTATTGTTTATGGTCTCAATCTGAGCTCCCTTTCCGTCTACATAATCTTTAAGCAATATCAATGTATCCTGGCCATCCAATGCATTATGTGAATTTATGTAGTTGAACATTCCTAAAAACGTCATGCTATCTTTTTCTATAAGATAATTTATGAAATGTGCAGTAGAATAATCATGTAGGCCAGTCTGAGAATATAAAGAACTCAAGAGATAATCCGGTCTTATATCCATACCCATCGTCCCGTCATGCATAGCAATCTTGTCAGCTGCGTAATCGGCTGAAGCTTCCATAAACCAATGTCTTGACTTCATCGAGAATATATTCAAATATTGATTCTGCACTACATGAAATAATTCATGTGCAACTTCGTGTTTTACTCGATTGTCGGCCGTTACTATACTTTCAGTTTTTGATTTACTGTTTACTGTCTCAAATGTCTTGGATAAGAGGATGTTGCCCGTATATGGACTCATCTCAGATTCTTCATTATCTCCTATGTATATATTGATTTTTGAAGGAACTTTATATCCCGCATCGAGATATGCCTTCCTTGCCACTTCAGCCACTTTACCTATTCCTTGTGCACAAAAATTCTCTCCGCCATTCTCTGAACCAAAACAGTGGAAGTCGGCTTTCTTATCATAATAAACTGTGAAATGTCCTTCGGAAGATGGAACAGACTCATAATCAGTCAGCAGTCCAAACAAATCCCAAGGCGAAAAATGAGTTGTATTAACGAGTACCTTATGATTTAATGCGTCGACTGTAATTGGGACTTCGACCCAAGTTTTACTGTCTATATCATAATATGCTACAACGAATGCATTTTCTGGCTTAACTCCTTCAGGGATATCGCTATCATTATAGGCGAATTCTAATGTTGCCTCCTTCTGGAATGATGTATTAATATCGGAAGCACTCTTTGTGAGAGTAATTTCATATGCTCCTAGAGATCTCATTCCTGGAAAGAATGTTGGTTCAGGATTTTTTATAGAGGAGATTTCAAGAGTCTGTTTTTCAGTCAATAATCCTCCAGGAATATTGATTGTTATGCTAGAATTTTCTGGAGCGATTATCTGCTCTTGCGCCGAAGGACTAAGTTCCTTCGAGATTAAGAGTACATTTTTTTCCGAGTTCGTGCACCCAGAAATCAATAATGTAGAACATATGATAAATAATGCAATAATTATTTTTTTATTATTCATTATATCCCCCCGATACTCTTAGAATTACATGTTATAAATAAGCTATAAATCTTTCTATTTCTAACCTTTCTATTTCTAATATCCTAATTTTCGCTCATTCATTCATACCTTCTTTACTCATACCTTCTGACTCATACTTTCTTTGCATGTTCTTTCTTATACTCTGCATCGATTATCAAAACCAGTATGAAATAGACAGGCATTACGATGCCACCAAGTATTATGCCTAGTATCAAGAATAATAATTGTAATGATATTAATTGTGCCACGATTGCTCCGATGGTGACTGCAATAATTGTCGGCACTATCGATATGAATCCGAGGCCGCTGAAGTATGTCGATTGTTCTTTCTCACTCATTAGTCTCTCAGCAATCAATCCTTGAGCCACACCAACTACAGCACCGCCGATTACGGACAACGCTGTTGCAAGCCCGATTGCATATAGATTAGGATTATAATATAACGTCAATGGTAGCAATGCAACTAATAATGTCCCGAATACGAGCATCGGGGCTTCACCAAGGCTCTTGGCAAAAGTCTTAGTCAGCATCGTACCGCTGATTGATGTAATCAATGCAATGACAAATATTATTGCTACATTCATGAATCCACCCAGGAATTGATGCTGAAAATGTTCATAGATGAAAATTCCAAAATATGAATTACCAATAACTTGCGCTATCGTCATAACTATTGCCGCAAGTGTAAGCAGCAGGACTTTCTTGTTCTTTATGAATACTCTGCTATCCTCTTTTGCCGTCTTCATATATTCTTTCATGAATGATGTAACATATATAGAAGAATCATAGACAGCCTGTTTCTTTTCGTTTACAAAAGACATTAGATATCCTGATACGATGAACATAATAGCAGTTATCTCAAACGCTAACAGGTAACCATATATCTTGAAGTTTATCGCCGAAGTAAGATTCAACCAACTTGGATTGAAACTAAAAGGGATGCCATTGACTGGAATCAATTCCATAAGCAGTCCGGCAAGTAATATGGATACTGCTGTAATCAATATTCCAAAATATGATATGAATCTAAGGAAGGTATTCCTATGCTCGCTTCTCAGGACATCATTAAAAAATTTGACATACATATCGCCATGAGCAATCACTCCTAGTGATCCCAAAAATAATGATAACACGAAAAAAGTCGGACTATGTAACACTACGGCAAACGCCATGCCTAAAAATCCTAGACCATATAATACTCCTGCAGTGCTTATGAACGATCTGCCGAAATTTTTTATCCTAGAATATTCCTTCAAGAATCCTGATATGAAATATATGAATGCAGTCTTAATACCATTTATGAATCCGACCAGAAACAATGATGCCCCTGACAACATGAATAATATATTTATGAATTGTTGACTCGCAAAACCGTAACCGATGCGATCAAACAATTCCTTGAGACTTAGCAGCCTATTATTCCTATCACTATCTGCGCCCCTGATATCAATCATGCCTTTGAGGGACTTGTTTATATCCTCTTCAAGATATCCTCTATTGATAAGATTGGTCTTAGCTACATAGATAGAGCTATTCTTCATAAGCTCTTTACTCAACTCCTCTTTTAACCCCATAGTAGGATTTAATAGTTATGATATATAAATTTTTGCCTCATAGGGACGACTCATGAGAAACACGCCGTAAACACGGAATCATCACCATTACATAATGGTTATTGTTTTTGTCCTATATTGGTGGTGTATTCCAAAATATTTATATACCCTGATTATAAAGATTTAACATAAGCATTAATCTTGAGAATATAATGCCAATTAATGCTGGTTAACTAGTAGAGTAAAATAATTTAATTTGAAACCAGGGAGTTTAGCTTAATGAATAAGATAACGTTTGCATTCAAGAGCATAACAGGTCAACGTAGTGGCAGGATCGAGGAACGCTGGAACTACGACACAGGCTCATTATTATTATCATCTCCAGTCATAGAAGATATTGATGGTGACGGCAGAAAAGAGATAATATTCGGAACAAAAAATGGTAAGATAGTATCGATTGACCTCGATGGTAAGCTCAAATGGATATATAATGCTGAAGAGCAACATTCGCAAGTGGAATTGATGTTCTTAGATACTGACAAAGCGAACAGCATCAGCAGCAGTCCAAACATTGCAGATATAAACGGCGATGGACACAAAGAAGTCATATTCGGCACAGAATCAGGAAGGTTATATGTTCTCGACAGTAAAGGAAAAGAGATGTGGAGCTATAGAGCTGATGGACCAATCAGAGGAACACCATATATACAAAAATTTGCTAATAATCAGACGGGGATATTATTCGGTTCAAGCGATAAGAACCTGTATTTCCTAAACGCAAAAGGACAATTGTTATGGAGATATAACGCTAAGAGCGAGATAGAATCTTGTCCTACAATAATACTCGCGCAAACACCTATGATAATATTCGGCAGCAACGACGGGATGATACATGCATTGGATTTGAAAGGAGGTCTTATCTGGCAATATAAGACTGAAGACAAGATACTTGCACAACCAGCATATGAAAAACTTTCAGCAAACAGCGAACCAGTAATACTCATCGGATCAACAGACGGCATAATGTACTGCTTGAATGAACGTGGTAGCCTGTTATGGAGTTATGAGACTGATGGTGCAATATGTTCAAAGGCAAATGTTGCAGATATAAACAAAGACGACAAAAAAGAGATAGTATTCGGATCATGCGATAACAGCGTATATACACTTGACATGAACGGCAGAAAATTATGGAGTTACGAGACGGATTTCTGGGTAGTAGCATCACCGATAATAGCAGATCTTGATGATGATGGAAGAATGGAAATAGTTGCCGGTTCATACGATCATAACATTTACGTGCTAGATTCTGAAGGTACATATGTCTTAGATTATGTCCCGGGGGTATCCGGAATAGTTGCACAGACAGGACAATACGGCGAGGCCATGACATCAGGTCCTGGTAAGACACAAGGTAAAAAGATATGGCAATACAAAACTGAAGGTGTTGTCGTCGGATGCGCGTATTTGAGTGGTGAAAAGAGCATCATAGTAAATACTGAATCCGGAAAAATTAATGATTTGATACACAAAGAAGAATAAAAGGTGAGGCTTTATGGTAGACAGAATAATAAGTAGACAAGGTGACGTTAAGAGAGTCCCATTATACATTCAAGGATTAGATGATGTCATCGAAGGCGGAATACCTGAAGGACACATAACTCTAATATGTGGTTCTGCTGGTACGATGAAATCATCAGTATGCTTCAATACTGTATACAACGAATGTGTGAACAGAAACAAGACCTCACTATACTTCACACTAGAACAATCATACGCATCATTATTGAATCATATAATAAACATGGGATATGACTTGTCCAAAGTCAATATCCTCTTGATCAATGATCTCTCGAACATAAACGCTAATCTTGCGCAGTTGAAAGGCAGCAGGAAAGGAACAATCATATTCGCAGATTTAGGTTGCATCAGAAAAGAGATTAAGGATGCTAAAGTTGCGACAAGCCAGAATGCAGGATGGTTGAATGTAATAAAGAATGTCATCAAGAAAGTCAAGACAGATATGGGACTTGACATGATAGTGATGGATTCGTTATCAGCCTTATATGTACTTAGCAAGTTCGAGAATCCTAGGATAGAATTATTCTATGTATTCGAATTCTTGAGAGAGATGAATGTCACATCATTCCTTATATCAGAGATGCCGCTCGATGGTAGCAGGTATTCTGAATACGGGGTAGAAGACTTCCTGTGTGACGGCATAATATTCATAAGATTATCGCCGTTCAGAAGAAATGTCGTCAGAGAGATAAGCATAGTCAAGATGCGCGCGACATCAGTAAAGACAGACATCTTCAGTCTTGAATTCAAGAATGGAAAGTTCTATGCACTATACGGTGGACAGAATCCATTATTGTAAGTTGTAAAATAAATATTTTTATTTATTTTTTTAAATTAATTTCTAATATTTGTATTAGTTTATTTTGTCAGATTTATTCTAATATTTATTCTTTCACACCGATCAATGATGGACTTCTCCTTCCTAATATCGGTCCGTCTTTGACTTTGAATCCTGCTTCACTCAACGCATCTCTGACTGTTCGTGCATAAGAATATGTCGATAATTTAGCATGCGGAGCAGTATGTATATATAGTTTTCTAAAAATGTCTTGAGTCCACATGTCTGGTGTAAACATCGGTGAAAATGGAGCATAAAAAATATAATCTGCTGACTCTTCGACTCTTTCAATTGTTGAACGCACATCGCCGAACATCAACATTATCCGCAGATTATTAGCATCATAAATCGAATTATTGTGCTTCAAATAATTTCTGATAGCTTTCTTAAAATGATGATAACATGTTATGCATTGTTTCATTCCATCTTGTTCATATTCTATCACGTCAGGCAATTCCAGATTCTTTTTTAATATCTCACGATCATTCTCGAACAGATATATAGTTACGTATGAATCATTACCATGCCTGCGTATTTCTTCTAAAGCACATGCTGCACTGTACGATAATCCCGAACATACATCGAATATTACGGGAGTTTCTTTTTCCCATATCTTCAATGCTCTTGCATGCTTTTCCAATGCTTCGACAATGGCGCCAGCCTTGGTATGATACAATTCATCAACTATAGGGTTGCGATATGTCAAAGACTTGTCATCAGTTATGAGCTCGTCCATGATGAAGGTAAGATGAAGTAGGTTAAAAATATAGTTAAAAACGACTCTATTGTTCGTCAATATAACTATCAATGATCTTATCCATCATTTCTTGTCCCAGAAGTAGTTAAGCGACAACATTTATAACGTTACGTAAATTTCTATTATAGTAGCCGATGATGAAGTTATTCCCGTCTGAAAAATCATGAGGACGAAGAAAACTAACTGAGGCTACAATATTCTACAACTAAGTAAGATTTATAAAACATATAAGATTACTATTTTTTTAAGAGTTCGGTGATATAACATGGATCTAAAAGCATATCTGAAAAAGACTTTAGAAGACGACGTTGCTTCTAAGAATAAGGCTATAGAGGATGATGATAAAAGCTTGGAAATACTCAGTCAGACAGAGATAAACGAAGCAGATTATCAAGTAGAGATTAAGTCGGGGTTTGGATGCGAATTCGGAGGAGATGTAAAAGTTCGCTATAAAGGATCTCTGAATAAAGCAATCAAAATGGCGCAGGATCAATTCAAGAATCTTAATCACAAATCGTCTGTCAATGGAACCTATTTTGTCAAAGTCATCCTTGGAAATAGCTCTATCGAAGTACCAAAGGACTATTGGTCGGAATTTACAAAAGAAGAAGATAAGATCAGTTCTGAAATCTATCAGCTGACGCGCGATATGCCCACAAACTAGGATTGTCGATCAGTAATAGGTGTAGGATAGAAGCATAAAAATTTATAAACACCTATATGTTACCATTTTCAAGAAGTCAGTTAGAGAGATATCATGAACAAGAATAATAAAAGCATTACAGATAGTGTGAATGAAGATAATCAAGGCACTACAGTTACAGATGGAAACAAGGCTTATGAAAAAGCAGATTTTCTGATAGCAGCATATTTAATTCAAGAGAAAGTTGATAAAATTAACGAATTGGAAGAAACCAAGTCTATTCTGGAAAACCAATTAAGTCATTCTAAAAATGAAGGGTATCACGTGCAGATCTGGGTTGATGGCTTAAAAGAAACGATTGATAAACCATATAACGGATCAATAACTAAAGTCGTAAATGATGCAGAAAAAGAATTTAAAAAAATTAATCATATACCACAAGCCAAAAGCATACATATGCTTCCGGGCACATTCAATGTTTATTTATTGGCGGGAAAAGAAAAACTTCACCTCCCAACAGAATACTGGGAACAATTTAGAAAATAGGAATAAAAATATTTTTATTAATTTTTCTTATCTTTCAAAAAGATTTATAAACTATTAATAATCTCTATGATTATGGTAAAATATAAAGTTGAAGTGGATCATAAGTTATGCATCGGCTGCGGTGCATGTACTGTCGCATGTGATAATTTCGTAATGAACGGCGACAAAGCAAAGCCTGTAAACGCAGAAGTTGAGAGTTTAGGATGCAATCAAGAAGCTGCAGACGGATGCCCCGTAGAAGCAATAAAGATACATAAGGTTGAATAATTCTAAAAGCATATCTAGAGATACAAACTCTAAGCAAGCTGTCTCCCTTTTTACTGTTATTTCTTGGTAAGACGTTCTCCGTAAGAGATAACCCTCTTGTCTTTTCAATGTTATTTCATAGAAGCTCGACCCTATGCTGCTCAAAGTATGGAACTGGACACCCACGCAAAAACGTTATAAATACTCACAGCATATTTAATATATGCACGATTCTGAGAAGTCATTGAAGGGTTACATTGTCTATCCTACTTATAGGCTTATTGATGAAGAAGTTGATGGAAGAAAGGTCAAGAAGGCTGTCGTATATCTATTCGGCAAACTTGAGAATGGTGAGAGCTTCCTCGCCATGAAAGAATACAGGCCATATTTCTATATTGCTGTTGCAGATTATAAGAAGCATAAAGAAAATATCGATAAGACACTAAAAAATTTTAACGCTGAAATAGAAGAATGCGATTTCAAGAATTTTGACGATGATGCTGTAGCAAAGATATATGCTGAACTGCCTGCAGATGTTGCAAAACTGAGAAAGACTTTGGAAGAAGAGCATAATGTTGACTGCTATGAAGCGGATATAAGATTCTATCAACGATATTTGATCGATCAAGATATCAAAGGCAGTCTGGAAATAAGCGGTAAACATAAGAAAGGAAAATATGTAGACAGAATATATGAGGATCCTGTGATAAAACATAGTGATTGGCGACCAGAACTTAAAGTATTATCGATAGATATAGAGACTAGCAGCAAAGCCAATCAGATATACTGCATCTCACTATATTCTGAAGAATATAAGAAAGTCATAATTGTAGGTTTAGACAAAGATATCGGAAAACCGTTGCACAATGCACTGACTGTAAATACTGAAAAAGAATTATTAGAGAAATTCCAGGAACTGGTCTGGAAGATAGATCCGGATATAATCACTGGATGGAATCTCATCGATTTTGATCTGAAGGTATTGAAACAAAAATTTGACGAACATAAGATACCATTCGCGCTTGGCAGGATCGATTGGCCATGCAAGCTAGAACTGAATGATGAATTCATGCGCGACTCGAGCGCAGATTTCCCTGGAAGGATGGTTCTAGACGGTATAGTGATGTTAAAGACATCATTCGTCAAACTCGAGAATTATAAACTTGATACTGCTGCAGAAGAATTTTTGGGCAAGAAAAAGATCATCGGCAGCGAGAATAAAGGTGATGACATAGATAAATATTACAGGCATGACCAGCAAAAACTTGTTGATTATAACCTGCAGGATTCAGAATTCGTATACGATATAATATTCAAGACACATTCTATGCAATTGACATTATTGCGTTCATTAATAACAGGAATGACTCTTGACAGAGTAAAAGCTAGCGTAGCAAGTTTGGATAGCTTATTTTTGAGATATGCACGCAAATTAAAAATCGTGCTTAGCAGCAGTAAATTCTCTGAAAAGGATGAACCGGGTAAAGGTGGATTCGTTATGAAATCCAAACCCGGACTATACGATAATGTGATAGTCCTGGATTTCAAGAGCCTATATCCTAGCATCATCAAGACATTCAATATAGATCCATACAGTTATGTCGCTGCATCAGATAGACCTAAACATCCTAATAAGGAAAAGTATGTTACTACAGCCAATGGTGCAGTATTCAAGAATCAGGAAGGGATATTGCCTAAAGTAATATCAGATGTGTGGCATCAAAGAGACGAGGCGAAGAAAAGAAAGGATACTCCAGAGACAATATATGCACTGAAAATAATCATGAATTCATTCTATGGTGTGTTAGGTAATCCTGCATGCAGATTCTTCAATCCAGAAATATCCAATGCAATAACATATACGGGTCAGGAGATAATTAAATTGACGACCAAAAAGGTCGAAGAATTGGGTTATGAGGTTATTTATGGGGACACCGATTCAATTTTTGTAGTCAGTAAAGCAGAAGATGTTGATGATGCAAGAAATATCGGTAAAAAAATACACAAACATATCAACGAGTTCTACGATGAATATATCAAGAAAGAATATCGTAGAGATAATGCTATGGAACTGCAATTCGATAAACTGTTCAAAGTATTCTTGATGCCTACAGTGCGTGGCTCTGATGAAGGTGCGAAGAAGAGATACGCAGGAATAATCATAGGTGATGATGATAAAGAAGAACTACATTTCACTGGGATGGAATTCGTACGTGGAGATTGGACTGATGTCGCAAAAAAATTCCAGGAAGAACTATTCGATCTTGTATTCCATAAGAAAGAAGTGGCTGAATACATAAAGAAATTCATCAAGGATTTGAAGAGTGGGAAATACGATAACATGCTAGTATATAAGAAGAGCATAAGCAAATCGTTGAAAGAATATACGAAGACTACACCGCCGCATGTCAGGGCCGCAAGGATGCTCGATCATCTCACATCAAGTCTGATACAATACGTCATGACAGTAGAAGGTCCAGAACCGATTGAAAAACTTAAACATAAACCGGACTATGATCATTATATTGAGAAACAGATAAAACCTTTGGCAGATACAATATTATTTGTCTATGGTAAAAACTTTGATGATATCTTGAAGAATTCTACCCAGTCAAGCTTATTCGGGTATTAACTTTTTGCTCGGCAACGAATTGCCTGAATCTTTCCACATCAAGTCTTGTTCCCAATACAAATATCTGTTTAGGATCGAATACGATTATCTCTTCTCCACTATACAGATTGGAACTATGCCTCAAAGAATCAACCTTCATCGACTTGAAAACTTCAGTAAATACGTCATTTAATTGCGAGAAGGTAAGTTTTTCCTGATTTTCTATCTTATTGACTACTCTTCGTACAAAATTGTCGTCGATATCTACTTTTCCGCTATACAGATATGGTTTACTTATTGCGATATAATCAGACCATTTATTTTGCCCTAGAATCATCCGGAAAAGATTTCTCCATCCTCTTCTTACTGGCAATCTACGGCCAAAATAGAATACATCATACTTGACATCAACAAAAGGAGTTTTAGCATTCAACACGACAGGCATCAAATCTGAAAAATTTCCCTTGATAGGTTTCGGATTGAAATAGAATCCCGTCCCTACAGTAGCATATTCGCTTGACTTTTCAACAAAATTCTCTTCAAAGACTTCAAACCTGCTATTCGTACAATAATACACTATATCCTTTATCTTACTTTTAGGAAAAATATTATCCAGGTACTCTGCATATTGGTCAGCTGTCCCTAACTTTTCCAGGTCAGGACATTGTGCAAAAACAAAATGAATCCCCGGTCTTGTCTCTGGAACAACTTTCAAAAGCTCATTCTGTTTGGATTCCTTCGAATGTTTTGTATTTATGATTTCCTTCCATTTAATGATATCCGCTAACATCTTATCACGAGATATTCCATTCTCAATGTCTGTTCTTATTTTTTCCGTCAAAAAATATACCGAAGGTTTTGCTTCATCGGCTTTACTATTTTCATCGGCTTCGCTATATGGAGAATTAATGTAGTCTTTCAACAAAGTCTGCATTTCGGTTAAAGTTTTTGAAAAAACCTCGCTATTCCTATCACAAGTGCATAGCGTCTGGTAACAGCGGCCGAATGTTTTATAGAATTCAACCCTAACCTGTGTATTTCGATTCATTATAAAATATTCGAACCATTCTTTATAAATTTTTATACATGCTATGCCCTATGCAAGACATCTCATCAAATTTATGCCGCTGACGTCATATCCTTTCTGGCATCACAACCTTTAAATACCGTTCATTCGGAGTATTCGATTAGAGGGGTGAGGAATTGGTTGTAGGAACGGATTTAGATTCTAAATATTACGAATATGCTAAGTCTGATGTAAATACTATTTTAAAAGAATTCAATAGCAGCGCCAGCGGGTTAAACAATGAGGAAGTAAAGGAACGTACAAAAAAATATGGATATAATGATCCGGTAAAACGTCATAAACAGCCTGCAATAATCCAATTCCTGCTGAAATTTACAAATCCGCTCATAATAATCTTACTACTTATAGGAGTCTTCACGCTTTTCTATGCCGAATTATTCAGTGCAATATTCATATTTGGAATGATATTGATAAGTGTATGCATATCATTCTATCAGGAATACCGTTCAGACAAAGAAATAGAGAAATTAATAGAACTGGTGAGTGTAAAGATTACAGTCATCAGAAATGGAAAAAAGGCTGAAATAAGCATACATGAGCTCGTGCCTGGAGATATAATCGATGTATCGGCAGGAGACATAATTCCAGCTGATGTAAGGATAATAAATTCTAAGGATTTATTCATAAATGAATCATCATTGACTGGAGAATCATTCCCTGTAGAAAAACATCATGATGCATTGGCTAATGTTGAGACAATAACCGACCTGAAAAATACTGCATTCATGGGAACATCAGTTGTTAGCGGTTCAGCGACATGCATAGTATTGATGACAGGAAAATATACTGAATTCAGCCATATCTCAAAAAACATCGCCAAAGACAATTTCCAGACATCATTCGATATAGGCATAAGAGATTTCACATGGCTCATGATAAAATTTGTACTGGCGTTAGTAGTATTCATATTTGCCATCAATGCAATATTAAAAGGCGACCTATTGGAATCAATATTATTCTCACTTGCAGTAGCTGTAGGATTGACGCCTGAAATGCTGCCTATGCTTGTGACAATCAATCTTTCTAAAGGTGCAAGAGATATGTCCAAAAAACAAGTCATAGTCAAGCATCTAGAATCCATCCAGAATCTTGGAGCCATGGATATATTGTGCACAGATAAGACAGGAACGCTTACGGAAGACAAGATAATCCTAGAAAAATATTGCAACATACATGGAGAAGAAAATCATGATGTCCTAAGGTTTGCCTACATCAACAGTTTCTATCAGACAGGTCTTAAGAACGTTATGGATGGAGCGATATTGTCCAACGAACCAATAAATATCAAGTCAATAAATAAGATTGATGAGATACCTTTCGATTTTATCAGGAAGACCATGTCGATAGTTGCAGATATCGAGATAGAAAAACATAAAGGAATAGTATTGATAAGTAAAGGTGCACCTGAAGAGATACTGAAGAAATGTTCAAAGTATGAATTAAACGGAAAATATCTTGATCTAAACAAAGGCGTCATGAAGATAGCTCAAGCGCAGTATGAGAAGCTGAGCAACGAAGGATTCCGTGTACTTGCTGTAGCATATAAGCATGTAAAGAAAAAGAACGGTTATACCGCAGATGACGAGAAACAGCTCATATTCAAGGGATATCTAGCATTCTTGGATCCGCCGAAAAGTAGTTCGGTAGAAGCCATACGTGCTCTCGAAGATCTTGGAGTAGAGGTAAAGATACTTACTGGCGATAATGAATTAGTCACAAGAAAGATCTGTTCAGAACTTGGCCTTGCAATCAAAGGATGCGTAACAGGTAAAGATCTAGATAAATTGAATGATGCAGACTTGAAGATGATTGTAGAGAGAAATACAGTATTTGCGCGAGTAACGCCGATGCAGAAGAAAAGGGTTGTTGAAGCATTACAGAATAATGGCCATACAGTAGGATTCATGGGTGACGGTATCAATGATGCCCCTACACTGAAAAAAGCTGATGTAGGAATAAGCGTGAATAATGCTGTAGATATCGCAAAAGAATCAGCCGGAATAATATTGCTCAATAAGGACCTGATGGTATTAAAAGATGGAGTCATGGATGGCAGAAGAGTATTCAGTAACCTGATAAAATATATCAAAATGGGTGCGAGCAGCAATTTTGGTAATATGTTCTCATTTGCCGGAGCAACGATATTTCTGCCATTTCTTCCAATGCTCCCTATCCAAATAATATTGAATAATTTTCTGTATGATATGTCACAGTTGGCCATACCGACCGATAACGTAGATGAAGAATTTATTAAAAAACCTAGACCATGGGATATAGAATCTATAAAACGCTTCATGCTAGTAATCGGCCCCATAAGTTCTTTATTCGATTATATCACATTCATTATTATGTTCTTAATCATCAAGGCAATTGCACCAGAATTCCAGACTGCATGGTTCATAGAATCATTATTGTCTCAAGTGCTTGTGATACATGTAATCAGGACCGATAAGATACCGTTTATCGAGAGCAAACCTAGCCTCACATTGGTATTCACATCAATATTGATTGTACTGATAGGTATAGGAATGACTCTAATGCCTATAGGAAAATTCTTCGGATTCGAGCCATTACCATTAAAGCTTATATTCATGATGGCAGGTATAGCTCTAACGTGTATAGTTGTAACAGCTTTGGTGAAGAAAAAGCTCATGAAGAAATTTAATTTCGATTAAAGAGATTATAGAAGCAAATAATATGTTCATTCCATGCCGTTTATGGTCTCTATAAATTCAACTACTTTCTTCTCGTCATTCTTTGTCCTGAAATCCTTTGCGTTAACGAACATCGTGGCTATTGGTACAGTTCCTAGAGTTTCTTCCATTGCCTTAAATTTTTTCTCTGCACCATTATTGCCTTGCGTCGCAAAGAATGCCACTTTCTTTATCTTTAATGCGTCGCTATTCTTATCGAGATATGTCCTTATTGCTGGACTCATGGTCCAGGCCCACACGGGTCCTCCTATCAATATCATATCATAATCTCTTGAATCGCGAGTATATGTTATAGTAGTCAATTCTTTTTTCATAGCATCTTTTCCTGCTGTCATGTAACCTATGGCACCCGATCTGTCTTTCTGGTCTATAACTTCATCTAAATCGGCTTTGAGCCTATCAGAAATCATCATGGCAATATTTTTTGTCAGACCAGTACGCGAATAATATACGACTAAGATTTTCATGATATGGTTGCGAAGATAACGCACCTCATCCAATTTTTAATAATATCTTTCTAATAATATCTTCAATCCTTCTTTTTACTTTTTTTCAATAATATTATATTCAAGATTAAGCCAACAACGCAAATCCCTATCATGTAATAATTATAAATCAGGATATTTTGTTGTGGTGCTTGTTTAAGATTTTGAAATATGTTTACTAAGCTTAAAACAGCGGCTCCAATCCAAAAACCTATTCCATATTTATACCTATCTTTCATAAGTATCACTTTTATTATGAGTTAATATTTCTGTAAATATCCTGGCTGCGGTTCGAATAACAGGCCGTCATGTTTCAATTTCTCTATTATTGAAGTTACCTCGAACTCACCCATGCCATGATGCTCACTCTCGATCAATAATTTCTCGGTCTGGATCTTCTTCTTGCTTCCGGCCAATTCATCAAATATCGTTAGAACTTTTATTTTGGAGTCTAATTCAAAATCATCGAGCATAGATGAAGCTAACTGCTTCTGTAATCTCATTACATCATCAAACTCAGTACCATCTAGTACGCCCATATTTTTACCCCCACAATATAACACTTGATAAAGAAAGATTCTTTATATATTTATCGGAATTAGTATACAATAAGGTATATCAATTCTCGTCTGTTTTTATTCACTATACAAATACACTAAAAGTTTATATAGGTAGGATAGTAAAGTATATTGTTCGTAAACACATTAAATTAATATTCGTTGGGGGGTTGATGAGTGTGGAAATTACAAAAACATTTAGAGATGGTAATACAGAGATACAGAATTATATCAAAGTAGAGAACGGCACTTATACGCATAGACAGATTGAAAAAATAGACGGCAAAGTATTCATGAGATGCAAGAGCAGGAAATTGTTCGAATCTATAGATAGTACATGATTTCTTGGAGTTAAAGGAATTTTGACTAATTTTTTAAAGCGTATCAACTATGTGACATCATGAATGCCAAAAATCCTAGATTCTCATTCGTCATACCTACATTGAACGAAGAGAAGCGTATAGCAACCACATTAAAACAATTCTTGCCATACAAAAAATCCTATTCTTTCGAAGTGATAATCGTTGATGGTAAAAGTACTGACAACACAGTCAAGATAGCAAAAAGATATGGTGCCCGAATTATTTATGAAACAGTTACACTCACGATAGCAGCAGCACGCAACAAAGGAGCATTTGCTGCTTATGGCGAATACATCATAGAGATGGATGCTGATGTAATATTCTCTGACATTCCAAAATTACTTGAACATATTGAAACACGGTTCAAAAACGTTAAAATTGTGGCTGCCACATCAAAATTCAGAAGCTATCCTGAAGACACGACTTGGAAAGATGAATTCGTGAATAGATTTATGGATATGTTTATATGGATTGGCGTACACATCAAAACAGGAATTGCCAGAGGAGAATGCCAGATATTCAGGAAATCAGCATTCAATGCAATTAACGGCTATAAAAGCTATCTTGTATGCAGTGAAGATTGCGACATATTTTCTAGGATAACAAAAATCGGTAAGATAATCAGGTTTTCAGACATCATAGCATATTATTCTCCAAGAAGATTCAGGAAGGAAGGTTACTTAAAGATGCTAACAGTGGTATGGTTCTGGAATTGGCTCTATTTTGTCATAACAGGAAACGGATATGTAAAGAAATGGAAGGAAGTAAGATAGTATTGAAGATAAAAGTAAATATTTATAAACAACTGTTTTTATCGTTGAATCATGAGAAGCAGAATTCCATTGCCATTATTGACTAAAGCTGTAACGAAAGCTCCAGATCTAACTTTTTTCTTAATGAAATCACTTTATAGAAAGCACATCGGTACTTTTAAGGATTATAGAAAAGGCGATGGTAAGGCTCTTAAACCTCCGATACAGATCAGTTTAAGGATCACAAATGTATGCAATCATAGATGTGATGTCTGTGGACAATATGGGAAAAATGGGTATATGCATTTCAAGGAATCAAAAGATTTGCTCAAGACATTGCCACTGGAAACTTACAAGAAATTAGTCGATGATCACGCGCATATCAAACCATTATATTACATCACTGGAGGAGAACCATTTCTCTATCCTGGACTTGTAGAACTGTGCAATTATATAAAAAGTAAAGGAAGTGTTGTGTATGTTGTTACAAACGGCGTTCTGCTTGAGAAGTACGCTGAAGAGATTGTAAAAAACAAATGGGACGCCATATTAGTATCATTTGATGGTCCAAAAGAAGTTCATAACAAGTGCAGAAATCATGAAGGCGCTTATGATTCCGCCATGAATGGGCTGATAAAGTTGAATAAAGCAAAAAAGGAGATGAAGAGCATAAAACCATTTGTACTTACTTCAACAACTATCTCATCAGTCAATGCGCCAGTTCTTGAAGAGACGTTTAACATAGGCAAAGAAATAAACCCTGACCTTATGGTCGTCTATCTTTCATGGTTCACATCTGAAAATATCGGGAAAGCTCACACAAAAATACTGGAAGAGAATATTGGAGTCATACCATACACGTGGAAATCTTACACTAAGGAGTTCTCTAAAGAAGATGCAAAAATGTTCAAAGATGCTCTGACAAGAGTGAAAAACAAGAAATGGCCTTTCCCATATTTTATAATACCTGATCTAAAGGACAAGGATTTCGAGAACTATTATCTGAAACCGGAAGAATTTTTCCATTATGATAAATGCGTTGCTCCATTCATCATGGTCGATATAATGCCGAACGGAGATGTAGTCACATGCAGAGATTATATTGATGTGGTTGTGGGAAATATTACAGAAAAGCCGCTGCTTGATATCTGGAATGATGATAAATTTGTGGCATGGAGAAAACTTCTGATTAAACATCATGGAAAGCTTCCGCAATGCTCCAGATGCTGTGGGCTCATGGGATTCTAGATAGTATAAATTATTATATCTTTAATCAGTAACCGACCCTCATCTAGAATAACCTTTTTAAAAGCGATTCTTATTCTCTAGAATACGAAATGGGCGCGTAGCGCAGCTTGGATAGCGCGAAGCACTCCTAAAAATCTTTTTGAGAAAAAGGTTTATCAAAAAAGGACGAAGAGATGCTTAGGTCGTGGGTTCAAATCCCATCACGCCCGTAGCCAAGTGGAGTCGTGATGTTCCGAATGCAGTGATGGAACATCACACCTGATTTTTCCGTAATATCCAATAATAAACATTAAATACAGAAAAATAATCTTAATCTCGATGAAGGAAAAAACCGAATCATTATTGATATTATATCTACTGGGAGGAGTTATCTTTTATATAATTTTTAAAGGCGTGACTATATTTACCATGTTTTTTCAAAATGAAGTTCTTGCAGTGCTCTTAGGTGCATTGATTGCGGGTCTTTTCACAGGATATGAATTAAGGAATAAAAAATTAAATGGCGTAGAAATTCTGTTAAGTTCTATATCTAGTGTTTTTTTTATGTAATCATAAGAATTATTTTTAGCGTGATATTTAGCATGTCTGTTGATTTACCTGTGCTCTATACTTGGATTGTTTTTGGATTAATATGCATTCCAATATTTTTTGTGGGAGAGTTTATATTATACAAAATATTAAGAAGAAAAAATATGAAATAAATTTTTTAGTCCAGCCTATAAACGTTTTTAGGTCTTTTTGCCAAAAGGATGCGCTAGAATCCAAGCGAGCCAATTATTTTTTCAGAAACTTCATCAATTCTTCAGGATAATTGTTTATGATAATATCATTAGTTAATCCGAGTTCTTTCCAATATTTCTTGAGTATTGAATCATCTCCTATCTCATGTATGAAATGTGCATCAGAATTTACAATTACCTTTTTTCCAGCCGACCTAGTCATATCAATCATTTTCTTGAATAGCGGAATATCCTTTCCATGAGCTAATTTTGACAAATTCAATTCTAACAAGACATCATTATCCAATGCAGCTTGAAATACTTTATCAAAATCGTATGGAAGCTGTGGATGTGTAGGATGGGTCAATACTTTAATATTAGGATTCTTCAATGCTTTAATCACGGCTTTAGTGTTTCTAACTACACCCAAATCTTTATATTCATCAATAGCATGAAAACCGACTAGTACAATATCTAATTTTTTCTGCAAATTAGGGCTCAAATCAATATTTCCCTGAGCATCGATTATATTCGCTTCACAACCCCATAAAACTTTCAAATCTTTGTATTCGGGTTTTCTATGACCCATATTGAAATGTCTCCAAGTCGCTGAACCTGGAACATTAGGACCATGATCAGTTATCGCGATCATCTTCATCTTTTTTCTTCTAGCTTCGCCGACTATGTCGTAGAATGTGCCATAAGCATGTCCGCTATATATGCTGTGTATATGTAGATCGATTTTGAGCATAATATAAGAAAAATTTCGTGATATAAATAATTATCGGAAAATCAAAATTAGAAAATAAAAAATATCGAAAAGACATAATCTCGGAAAATATCATATCAGACTGACAAATCCTTTAATCACAAGATATCCTGCAACAATCAATGTGAACGTCTGGAAAGAGAGGATTGTCATGAATAACATATACAATCCAACCATACCATCAATTATGCTGAAGAAGTCTCCGAAGAATATAACTGTCTTCATGATGAGATAAAAACCTAAACTTATCACAAGCGGGTTATGGATCATCTTAAACTGGAATAGCACGATGATTAGAGCAGTAAATATATCTACAACTCCCATCAACTTTACAATCATGATATCAGGAGTTTATGTGAGTTTATAAAAATTATTATAAAATAAATTAAAGAAAAAGGATTAAGATGAAATGACCTTATGCGCATTCTTCTCTTGTCCATGACGTGACATTCGCTGTACATGCTACGCATCCAGTACTATATGTCTTTCCATCATTGCCGCATACGGGTGCATATTCCATAGTACATATCTGTGCAGCCTTTTCTGTTGCTGTGCATACATGCGTTTCTTTAGGAACAGAAGTGTTACATGTCGGATGGTCCTGGCAACCACATTCATCAGTCGCTCCTGGAATGATCGTGCCATTCTTACAATAATCTGGTGATAGAGGTGGTATTGGCTGACACGCTCCACAATCTTTTACGTCAGGATATTTTGTTCCATCAAATATCGGGCAGACGACTGTACAGTTGCCTTCAATGCATTTTGTAGTGTAAGGACAACTTGATCTTATAAGATAAGTACCAGGTGTTATACAATCCCTATCTTGAGAGCAAGTCTCATTCAGAACTTCTGTGACATTATAATTTGGTGCACACTCGCCTATGGTCCACATACCTACATGAGCCGCACATGCATCACACTTGTTTCCGTAAGTTCTTTTATCAGAACCGCATACTGGCAAATATTCCATTGTACATGCTGTCTGATTTTTCTCCTCGCTAGTGCATATGTGTGCCTGCGTACATTCTCCTCTGAATAAGGACCATTCTTCACATACTTTCCCAGCAATCGTGCAGTATCCGCTCTGTGAACCATCATCTGCCGTTCTTATATCTAATTTTCCACCGTTATCGATGCAGAATTTAGATGCAGGATTTGCAATTTGATTATTTTGAGAACTGTTCGCATCCTTAATAACATGTCTTTCATCAAGGATTGTCTTCTCACATGCGGTCAAGAATACTACACCGATAACTACACCTATTAATAATAATGTTAACACCAATGCTTTCTTCATTTTAATTACCTAAATATTATTTAACTCAATTCATTTAATATCAACAATATTAGCGTGACGTCTATGTTTATATATATGATTATGACTTCAAGTAAAGTCGAAACTATGCTAAAGCCTAAACCGTGTCCGAAGCTATTTCTTAAACAAAGCACATATAGGTTTGATCGCGAACAACACGAATAGTATCGCATACCAATACCAATTCAGGCTCGCTAATGGAGACCAAAGTCTCACCAGCATCAATGTGATTGCAACCACAGACAACTTGACCAAGCTCATATCATACCATTTAAGGTTCTTGATTTTTGAATTCGACCATTTAAAAAATCCCATATTAACACCTCAAGTATACATTTGTATATCTTATGCTTATGCAGTTTATATTTTTACCTAAAAGAAGACTCAAAAGCAAACTATATAAAAGGCATCGATAAAGATATACGATGACAATGCACAACTACAGGATATATGTTTCTGAAGCGTTTCGGTCATTCACACGCAGGTGGAAACTCATGAAAGGTCCAGAGAGATACGGCGATTCTAATAGCACAGACATAGATATCTGCAGGAATATAATAGAGAAATGTTATGATCCAAAAAACAAATATTTCCGGACGAGCCTCGGAAATTATCCTGAATTCTATTCAAGAGACTTCGGCTGGTGTGTCGAATCACTGATATTCCTTGGATACGAGGAAAAAGTTCTTGATACTCTGAAGTATGCTCTACAATGTTACAAAAAGCACGGATGCATAACGATAGTGATAAACCCTAAAGGAATACCGTTCAACTTTCCTGACACATATATCCCAGACGGCGTAACGTTCCTATTCAGGAGCTTGAGGATAGCAAAGGCAAAGGACCTTATAGTGGAATATAAGGATTTCCTGGACAAGGAGATATTGAAATTTGAAGATCTAGTCATAGATAAAGAATTATGTGTGATAAAGAATGAATGCTTCTCAGGGATGCGTGATTATGAACTCGTACGAAGTGCGTGCTATGATATGATAATGGCATGCGCTTTAAGTGATGAGATTGAAAAGATAAACAAATTATGCAAGAAAAAAGTGTTCGATAATCCTCTAAAGAAATATGATCTGAAAAAGAACCTGATAAAATTCTACTGGAGAGAAGGCTATTTCAAGAACGGTCTAAGTGAGAATTATGTCGCAGGACATTGTAATGTATACCCGTATTGGCTCGAAGTAATATCAGATAAGAAGATGCTAGCAGCCTCAATAAAATCTATGGAAGATGCAGGACTTGACAAACCTATGCCGTTAAAATATGGATACTCTGACAGGACACAATTCTTATGGTATGAATTCTTCGTCAAAGATTGGGAGAAAGATACTGTTTGGGCAATGCTCGGCATGGCGTATATACAGATATTAATAAAAGCAGATAAGAAAAAAGCAAAGCATCACCTGGAAAAATATGGTGAAATGATTAACAAATATAAAGCATTTATCGAAGTGTATGGAAAAGATGCTAAACCATACAAATCTGCATTCTTCCATGCAGATACATCAATGCTTTGGGCATCCATGTATATCCATTCTAAAATGATCCTAGAAAAAAATGAAAAAAAGGATAAAGAAGACAAGAAAAAAAGATAGGTTGCGTGTCGCGTATTTCGTAGCATCTATGAATCCGACGCAAGACGGCGTATCAAGAGTAGTATACAAATGGATAGAATGTCTGAAATATAGAGATATAGATTGTTTTTTCTTCACATGCACGATTCCAGAGAACAGACATAAACTTAAGATGCACAAGGTTCCAGGATGGGAATTTCCATTATATAAGGATTATAAGCTAGCGTTGCCGACATATAATTTTTTCAAGAAAAAAATATCCAAATTCAGACCGGACATAATACACGTGAATAGTCCAGAAACTCTCGGGCATGCTGCACTCAGATATGCGGAAAAAAACAACATACCAGTCGTCGCGACGTACCATACGCACTTCACAAGCTACTTCAAATATTATAATATGAACATGTTAGAACCGCTTGTTTGGCCATATCTTCGACGATTCTATAATAGATGTGATAAAGTATACGTACCATCAAAACCCATGATTAAGGAATTGAAGGGTCACGGATTAAAGAAGATGGAATATCTTCCACACGGCGTAGATATGATAGCATTCAATCCAAAATATAGATCTATTGCATGGCGAAAGAAAAACGGTGTAGATAAAAAGATAGTGATACTATTCGTCAGCAGATTAGTATGGTTCAAAGATCTGAGATTGTTCGTAGACGTATACGATAGATTGAAAAATAATCGTAATGTAGCATTTGTCTTAGTAGGCAAGGGTCCTGATCAGCCGGAACTAGAGAAATTCATGCCTAAAGCAAAATTCTTAGGACATCAGACAGGCACTGCATTATCGACAGCATACGCATCAGGAGACATATTCCTATTTCCATCTACTACAGAAACTTTTGGAAATGTCGTCATTGAAGCGATGGCTTCAGGATTACCGTGTGTATGCGCGAATGCTGGTGGACCAAAAGGAATAATATGTGATGGAGTCACAGGATACCTGTCAAAACCGAACAATATCGATAGTTTCATGAAAAATATCAATATCTTACTGAAGAACAAAAAACTTCGGAAAAAGATAGCTGACAACGGCTTGGAATATGCGCGAACTCAATCATGGGATAACATCTGCGATGATTTAGTAAAAAGTTATAATGATGTGATTAGGAGACATGAGAAGAATATAAAGAGATTAATCACATAAAAACACCAGCTTTTTAAAGTCATTTTGACTTTGCTTCTATACATGAAATGGAGCTGGAAAAACTTTTTTGTAGGATTCTTCCTGATAATGGGTGTTATAGCCACATATTTCATAATCAAGGGTTATGGCTGGAAAAACATATTAGGATTCTATAAGAATTTCAACGGTTGGCTATTATTAGCATATTTCTGTATAATATGTACGATATATACTTTGCTGACATGGCGTTGGACTGTAATACTGCGATCCAGAGGACATAAAGTTCCATTCCATAAATTGTTCATCTACAGGATAATCGGCCAAGCTATAAATTTCTTCACACCAGGACCAAGAGTCGGCGGCGAACCTACGCAAGCATCGTTGTTAGGAAAGCATAACGTAGAATTCACTGAAGGATTATCGACAATCATGATTGACAAGATTATTGACACGACAACTTGCGGAGTATTATTTATCATAGGTGCAGTGCTCGTAAGCATGAAATATGCCTTACCGCATGCTGCAGACGTATATCTGATGATTGGCGGAATTATCTTTCTGTTATTTATAGGATTATTCTATTATCAGATGCTCCATGATAAGCATTTCTTCTTACACATATTCAGATTCTTAAGAATGAATAATACCAAGAATGAGACATTGAACAAGATTGAGAAAAAGATTGAAGATATAGAAATAATAATGATACAATTCTATAAGCATGATAAAAAAACATTCGTTTATACATTATTCATAACATTGCTCACATGGGCCGTCATGTTCTTAGAATATAAGACTGCCACTACATTACTAGGATTGAATCTAGGATTCATACAATTATTCTTCGTAATAACATTCATTGGCCTTGCGATATTATTTCCTATACCTATGGCTGTCGGCGTGCTTGAAGCTGGTCAGGTATCAGCATTCGGAATGATTGGCCTTGCTGGAAGTGGAGGGGTAGCATTGGCATTCCTCGTAAGGATGAAAGATTTCATATGGGCTATCGTAGGACTGATATTAATGGCGATGTTCGGATTTGACGTCAAGAAGACCATAAAGAAGAAATATAAGGAAAAGACTAATGCTGAGACAGTATAATACTGACAGCTTACATCTATGCAACAATCCAGATTTATACATTCCTTAAATCGATATAATCATCTGATTCTTAGGCATTCCTGAAAAGATTAATAAATGATGAGGTGATACGCGTAGCATGGTAAAGATATTATATTCTGTTAATGGCGATGGCTTTGGACATGCTACTAGGAGTATACCAATAATACAGGCATTATCAAAGAAACATAAAGTCAAAGCCATAGTCGGCAGCAAGCGTTCTAGAGATTTCATGAAAAAATATATCAAAAATGTCACAGCATACGATAGTGTAAGATTCGTATATGAAAAGAATTGTGTGAACGTCAATAAGACCATAAGAAATAATGTAAGTACTGTGGTGGGCAGATCCTCAACCCTACGTATACTGTATAAGTTCATAAAAAATTATAAGCCAGACGTGATAGTCGTTGATTGTGATTTCGCTACCATATTGACAGCAAGAATGTTTGATATACCGATTATTTGCGTCTGTAATATCCATGCAATGACTGAAATGACTTACGATGTCCCAAAAAAATACAAAAGATTATACTACACTCAAAAACTGCTGATAAAAGCTTTCACGAGCAATGTAGATTATCATGTAATCACGACATTCTTTTATCTGCCTGTAAAGAAAAAGAACGTATTCTTATATCCGCCGATACTACGTAAAGAGATCATAGATATAACTCCTCAAAGAAAAGATTATTATCTCGTATATCAGACAACCGCAACAAACAATAAACTGATCAGGACGTTGAAAAGCATTAATGCTAAATTTGTAGTATATGGTTTTGAAAAGGATGCAGTGGATGATAATGTAATATTCAGAAAGACGAACAGCGACCAATTCTTCAAGGATTTCAAGGATTGTCGTGCATGCATAGCAAATGGCGGATACACATTCATCAGCGAAGCAGTATCACTGCACAAGCCCGTTCTCAGTTTACCGATAAATGGCACATTTGAACAGACATTAAATGGATTAGAGATAAAGCGTCTAGGATATGGAGATACATGTGGTACAGTGAGCAGGAAAATATTGTTAAAATTCATCAAGAACAACGATAGATACTACAATAGATTAAAAACGCATAAGAAAGAGAATAACACTCGCATCATAAAAAAGATAGAAGACTTGATCAAAGAAGTCACGACATAAACAATATAAAAGAAAAAAATAGATAAAAAAAATAAATTTCTGACATTAAATCTTATCATACAACAGGTGTTGACACGCCTAGAGTCATAGACAATAGCAGGTACAATATGAATATTATCGCTATCCCTAATGCAATATATGCCATGCTCTTGCCTTCTGGAGCGAGTATCCTTACACTTGTCACGAATACAAAGAATACGCTTATTATAAACAACACTCCTGCAATCAGGCTAGGCCATTGCCATTTTAATATCGACAATGCCAACATTATTATGAACAATACAAGCATCGTCCAAAATCCTATAATCAAGCATAATCCGCCACTTTTCTTCTCAACCTTTTTATCTGCCATATAATCACCCTACAATACAATTTTTTTAATAAGATATTTTTATTATACTATTGCACTATTCATTTTTTCGCTACTTTATCTTCCTTCAACACCATCTTAACAAGCATAAATACTACAAGTGCTATTATTATGAAGTTCAATAATGCTCCAACAAATGCGCCCCAGCTTAATACTATCGGACCAAGTTTTGCTGTTGCAGTCTGCCATGCTCCGCCAGGGATAAATGGAGTGATTATCGGCATGATGATATTATCTACCAAAGATTTCACCAGTGCTGTAATCGCAACACCCATGATGAATGCTATAGCCAAACCTATCACTTTGTACTCAGTCAAAAATTCTTTAAATTCTCTTACAAATTTACTCATTTTAATTCCTCCAAAAAATATACTACAAATTTTAATCTAACCATTTGACATTCCTATACTGATGTTTTGTGGCTATCAATATTATATCAACAAGCCACCATACGCCTAAACCACCTAAAGTTATCAGTTTTAACAATCCAGTGCCAACTTTTCCCATGATGAACCTATCAACTCCTAGCCATCCAAAGAGTATTGACATGACTAAGCATACGACCCAATTGACTTCACGGACATTGACATAAACAGTAGACCTAGATGTTGATTTTCTGGTACTTCTTCTTTTAGCCATAATTACACCCCACCGATACTACAATAAGACCATTCGGCGATAGAAGTTTTTAAAGTTAATGGAAAAAATAGCGATAAATAGAAGAAATATAGATAATAGAAAAAATTAAAGAAATAAAAAAAGAATAAAAAATAATTGATTCTAGATGTTGAATCCTTACTTGCTCTTCAATGCAGCATGTGCAGCAGCTAGCCTTGCTATCGGTACTCTATACGGCGAACATGAGACATAGTTCAATCCTATCTTATGGCAGAATGCTATGCTTGATGGCTCTCCACCGTGCTCTCCACATATTCCTAGTTTCAAGTTTGGTTTGACTGATCGGCCTTTCAAAGCCGCCATCTGTACCAATTGACCTACTCCAGTCTGGTCCAATACTGCAAATGGATCTTTCTCCAAGATATTCTTTTTCAAGTATTCCGGCAAGAACTTGCTTATGTCATCTCTTGAAAATCCTAATGTCATCTGTGTCAAATCGTTTGTTCCGAAACTAAAGAATTCAGCTTCTTGTGCAATCTCATCCGCGGTTAACGCGGCACGAGGAACTTCAATCATTGTTCCGATCATGTACTTTAGTTGTACTTTGTATTTTGCAAGTGTCGAGTCAGCAATTCTCTTTATGATTTCTTTTTGATGTATCAATTCCTTGACATTACCGATTAATGGAACCATGATTTCAGGCAGCACTACAATCTTTTGTTTAGTCAATTCGCATGCTGCTTCCATTATTGCTTGAACCTGCATCTCTGTGATTTCTGGATACGTAATACCAAGTCTGCATCCTCTATGTCCAAGCATCGGATTTACTTCATGTAAACTTTCAGATATCGATTTTATTTTCTGAGTCGTTATCTTTAACTCTTTTGCTAATTCCTGAATCTCTTTTTCTTCCTTAGGCAAGAACTCGTGTAATGGTGGATCCAATAATCTTATCGTAACTGGTAACCCGTTCATTTCCTGGAATAATCCTAAGAAGTCAGCTTTCTGATATGGCAATAATTTTGCTAATGCTTTCTTTCTTGCTTCTAATGTCTCTGCAAGTATCATCTCTCTCATTGCCTTTATCCTGTCACCTTCGAAGAACATGTGTTCAGTCCTGCATAATCCTATTCCTTCTGCTCCGAAACTTCGTGCTACTTTTGCATCTCTTGGAACATCCGCATTAGTCCTTATCTTTAATGTCCTGAACTCATCAGCCCATTTCATCAATGTCTCAAAGTTTCCAGATACTCCTGGTTCTACAAGATTCAATTGCCCCTTGAATACTTCTCCAGTCGAACCATCTAATGTTATGTATTCTAATTCTTTCAATTTCAATCCGGATTTCTTGATCACTAACGTCTTATTCTTCTCGTCTACTTCAATATCTTGACATCCTGATACGCAACACTTGCCCATTCCTCTTGCAACAACTGCTGCGTGTGAAGTCATTCCGCCACGTGCAGTCAAGATTCCTTTAGATACATTCATTCCGATTAAATCTTCTGGACTAGTCTCAGTCCTTACGAGAATTAATTTTTCCTTGTTCTTTGATAATTCGTCAGCTCTTTCAGCAGTGAATACAATCTTTCCTACAGCTGCTCCTGGCGATGCTGGCAATCCTCGTGCAATCAATTCTCCTTTCTTTTTTGCAATTGGATCAATCTGCTTATGCAATAACTGGTCCAATTGATTCGGCTCGACTCTTAGAACTGCTGTTCTTTTATCGATTAATTTTTCTCCAACCATATCGACAGCAATCTTCAATGCTGCATGCGCAGTTCTCTTACCATTTCTTGTCTGCAAGATGAATAATTTACCTTCTTGTATTGTAAACTCCATGTCTTGCATATCTTTGTAATGTTTCTCTAATGTGTCTCTTACACCAACAAGTTGTTTGTAGACTGTAGCATTCTGTTTTGCTAGTTGGTCGATACTTTGAGGCGTTCGTATACCTGCTACAACATCTTCACCTTGAGCATTCATCAAGTATTCGCCATAGAATTTATTCTCTCCAGTTGATGGATTTCTTGAGAAACATACTCCAGTTCCAGATGATTCGCCCATATTACCGAAGACCATTGATTGTATGTTTACTGCAGTTCCTTTCAAACCATGGATATCATTCAATTTCCTGTATGTGATTGCACGACTATTGTTCCATGAGCCGAATACTGCTTCGATTGCCATATCCAATTGTTGTCGAGGATTTTCCGGGAATGATTTTTTCGTTACTCGCAACACTAATGCCTTATAGTTCTTTACTAACTCTTTCAAATCTTTAGCATCTAATTCGGTGTCTAATGTTACGCCCTTCTTGGATTTTATCTTGTGCAATTCTTCCTCGAATGAATGATGTTCAACATTCATGACAACATTTCCGAACATCTGGATGAATCTTCGGTATGTATCCCATGCGAATCGATCATTCTTTGTCTTTCGTATCAATGCTTCAACGACTTGATCGTTGATGCCTAGATTCAATATTGTGTCCATCATACCAGGCATGCTTGATGCAGCACCAGACCTGACTGAGACTAATAATGGATTTACAGTATCATTGAATTTTGCATTCATAGTCTTTTCAAGCCGTGCAATATTTGCATCGACCTGTTCTTTCAGGCCTTTCGGAAAAGTCTTTCCGGATTCATAATATAGATGACATGTTTCAGTCGTGATTGTGAATCCTGCAGGCACTGGAATGCCTAATGTGGTCATTTCAGCAAGATTTGCTCCCTTACCACCCAATAATTCTTTCATATCCTTATTACCTTCATCAAAGAAGTATACCATCTTCAATGTCTTTACATTATTCACAATAGAATTATTTATCTTGACAGTCGCATTGTTCGACTGACTGCTTGTCTTATTTTTTGCATTTGTATTTTTTGTATCTGTTTTTACATTGTTTTTATTCATACTAGCCATAATTTCACCCACATATATTAGATCTTATCTATGTTTATCGTCTTATAATTTGTCTTATAATAAGAGACTCAAACAGTTATTTAAATGTTTTATGGTAGTGTGATTAAGATAAGACAAGATGTTTAAAAATGACAGAAATAACGAAACAACACAATCACTCTTTCAACACTAATTCCATAATCGCTTCTACGTGTGGCGTATGCGGGAACAGATCGAACATTGCCGAACTTTTCAACTCGTAATCCTTGAATTTAGGCAAATCCTTTCCCAATTGTTCGATATTACAAGAGATATATATGATGACTTTTGGTTTCAACTTGTTCAATTGGTCTATTGTCTTTGGATGCATCCCGCTTCTTGGCGGATCAGTTATGACAAACAGATTCTTGTCAGGCAATTCGACTTTCTTCAATTGCATCGCATCCATCTCAATTATTTCTGCATTCTTTATCTTATTCTTTTCAATATTTATCTTGGCGGCAGCAACACAATGTTTATCGGATTCTATGATGAATAAGTTCTTGAAGAATTCGCAATTGTTTATCCCGAAAGTTCCAACACCTGCATAAAGATCAAGCAGAGTCAGACTCTGTGAGGCATGTTTCTTGCATAGCGCATGGACATACTCGTGCATCTTCTCTGCCATCGGAGTATTGTTCTGGAAGAATCCTTGGACAGAATAAGTGAATTCCTTATCAAGATAATTCTCAGTAAGCATGTCTTTGCCTTTTACGACAAAGAATTCTTCTGAAATACTCATGTCAGTATCTTTAGGAACATAAGTTACTATGATATTTTCTGCATTAGAGATTTTAGCGTAATGTTTTATCTTATCGATAGCGTCACCAGTCTTTGTCGAATCTTCGTTGAGGACAAAAGATATTGACGAAGTCTTTGAGTCTGTAGGACCTGGAGTCCTTATGACGACATACCTATATGTACCCTGATTCTTTCTCACATCAAAAGAATCTACATTCTGAAAATTCTGTCGGATCTCTTTGATAAGTACGTTAAGTTTCTCATTAGCGATGACGCAAGTGTCTATATCTACAGAATTTTTCCAATCACCTTTTTTCCTCAGACCGATGCCTCTTGGAGTGAACATCATGTCCATCCTGTTCCTATAATAATATTCTTTATCGGAGAAGACCTGTATTGATTCGATTGAATCCTGTCCAATATCTATTGAGTGTGCGAGCTGCTTCTTCTTGTTATCTAGCTGTGTTGCATAATCGATATGCTGACTAGAACATCCGCCACATTGACCAAAATATTTGCATAGAGGCTCGACCATGATTTTCGGAATTGAAAAGTGTTTAAGAAGATTACGAAAAGATCAGCTATAATTATATTCAAAATATTTATATACACAATCCTTTAGTATTGTAATCGATGGCCAGGTCGCTAGTTGAATGGATAAAAGCCCAGGAAGCTCAAGGTTATTCGGAAGAGCAGGTTAGGCAAGCCCTAATCAATAAAGGCTTTAAACCCAAAGATGTAGATGTTGCGATAATTCATTCAAGAGATGAATCAATCCTAAGTCTGGATCATCTATTGATCAAGAAAGGTAAACTATTCAGAGCATTATTCTATATAATAACAATAATCTTCTCATTGCAACTGTTAGCTGAAATAGCAGGATTGTTGATCTCATTACAATTTATTTCAGTGATATTTCCGATAATTTTTGCATGGACGATGATTAATTATGTCAGAAAAAGGGATCTGTATAAGATATTGATGACCATCTTCCTGCTTTCTCCTACTTCGATGATATTATTACTCGCATTGCCTTTGATCAAATCATTCTTGTCTATAGGAAATACTCCATTCTATGTTTTCATAGTAATATACACGTTGATACTAGGACTATTCATGGCATACATGTTCAGTAAAGTCAGTGAGACATTCAAAAGATATTTGATGTCAAGCATAATATTTTCATCTTTGTTAGGATTAATATTTGCTATAACCAACGTCATGGGACTGATAATCTTAAGATTGACAGAGAACTATGCCCATCTTAATGGTGATACTGGTGTTTTCGGAACGATACTCAATTTGTTTAATTCCGAAATACTTGATCCGAATATAGCGTTCTGCATAGCGCTTGTTGCATTCAACATCCCGTATATCATATTCTATTCCAAAAGAAAAGACAAAGACCCAAAATTAGCGTTGCTATATATCATACCGATATTGATATACATACTGCTCTCCGTGATATTAAGATATATAGCTAATTCTCTTGTTGTAGGAACATTTTGATATACTATTCTCCTTTATACTTCTTTATGAGTTCAAGAATCTTCTGTCCTGAATATTTTCCTCGATATTCTTTCATGACTAGACCCATGACTGCATTAGTGTTCAATCCCGACTTTTCAGAAATAGTCTTTGTGATGAAGCCTATCAATTCATCTTCGCTCGCCACATATTTTGAGAAATCTATAACTTTACCCTGTTCGTTCTTTCCGATAGCCAAAAGTATTTCAAATACTGCTTCTTTTGCTATATCTCCAGAATTTAATTTAGAGAATATCTGCTCATATTGTGAATCAGTCGGAGAAACATCAAGAGAATATCTTGTCTTTATCTCTTTTAGCATACTGTCTAAGCTTTCCGCAATCGTCACTGTCTTGACTTGCGAATATTTCTTGACAAATAATTCGAAATTAGGTTCGAACACCATCTCCTTAGCGACCTGCTTCGGTAAACCGTATTCGCGTACGAATCGTTCAGTCTTATCTTTTATCAATTCAGGTTTTTCTATTCCGGTAATATCTGGATGAACGTTTGGAACATCTGTCTCTGGGTACATTCTGGAACTTCCAGGCATCGGTCTTAAGAATTGCGATGTGCCGTCCTCTTTAGCATTACGAACTTCTTTAGATAATCCTTTCTCGAGCAAGAATCGTATCGCTTCATCGATCTTTTTGAATGCTAGCAGACATTTTTCTTGTGAACCTAAAATAAATATCATTCCATCTTCATCCGCCAAGTTTAATTTATGATAGATGTGCTTTACAATCTCGCCTATCCCATATTTCTCTAGATTCTCGTCAGTATGGATCAATCCGTTAAGACCAAGAACTTTTATCCTGTCGCTGAGTTCAGTTCCAAACCTGCGATTGGGATTGACTTCATATCCGAAGAATCCCTTGAATAAAGGATATGATTTACCATAAATCGATAGACCAGAATCAATACCTGTTTGTATGAATCCCTTGGATAGTTTCGCACTCGTGAAATCTTCAGTAAAATTTTTGAGAGCATCTTTACTTAGAAGCTCTACGTTTATTCCTTTGATCTTCATCTCCTCACGTAATTGCAGCATATTCAATTGTCGTAAGGCTTCTAATTCTACTATCGTGTCAATCATCCTTAATTCTTGGACGCCTTTAATCTCTGCTCTTGCACCTGCGGCAATTGAAACATTCACATCCTGCCGTATTGTTCCTATACCTCTCTTTACTTTCCCAGTACTACGTAGAAGCATTCCAATAAACCCTGCAACTTCCTTGACTTCTTTCGGAGTGTGCATATCTGGACCAGTAGCCACTTCGATTAACGGCATCCCTAAACGATCAAGACGATAAGTATCGTAATCCTTATTCTTCTGAATGATTTTTGCAGCCTCTTCCTCGATACATACGGTATCAATATGTATCGATAATTGTGTATTATCTGAGAGTTCAACATTCATCATACCGTTGCGTGCAACAAGCGATGTCCTCTGGAAACCAGTTGTATTAGAACCATCCACGACAGTCTTTCTCATGACGTGAACTTGATCAACTATCTCACAGTCAGTCATCAATGCAAATTGTAAGACGACATTCAATGCATCATTATTCATAGAATTTGGTGGACACTCATCAAGTTCTACAAGGCATGTTGTATCATCATAATATTCATAGATAAAGTATTTGCCTTTCTCCATTTCAGCTGTTGCCGCAACATCAATCTCTCCAGTCTCGCCGGCTGAGGCTCTAAGGATTCTCTTAATAGTCTTGTCAGGAGCGTCATCCCTGAGCAATGTAGGACAATTACAGAAAAGCTTTTTACCTTCAAGCTGTTGATGAATTTCCAAGCCTGCCTTGAGTCCAATCTTTTGATAATCTAAAGCCATAATAATAAGAACAGATTATCGTTTAAATAGATTATGATTAGAAAATTCTTTGTTTTTATTTCAGGCAAACCTTTCAGGCAAAACTATTTAAACTAAAATGTTTCCCAATCATCTGGGAACACTATATCTGGGGGAAAATTAATAATTAATTAGTAATATGATGCGTGAACACATGATAAGAGAACATTGCGGCCTAGTCGTGACACATGATTTGCATGATGCTTATAGGATGATGAAATCTCTCCAGCACAGAGGCAGGGAAGCTGCGGGAATAGCAGCCATAGGCGATACTATAGATGTCATGAAATGGGCTGGTCCAGTAAGCGCTTTTGATGAAAAAGATTTATACAAAATATTTGATTCTACAAAATCTAGATATCATACATTTATTGGTCATGTAAGGTATGCTACTCGTGGAAGAAAAGATAGGATTCTTGAAGATGCACACCCACATACTATAGGCGGCAGAGTTATAGACAATGGCAATCATGTATTGATACTTGATTGTGATATGGTCATGGCACATAATGGTCAAGTGCCAGAAGAATACTTAAAATCCGTCGATAAATCAAAACTGAAGACAGATTGCGATACTGAGATGCTTCTACAGTTCTTCAAAGAGAATGGAGAACATGGAATATTAAAGAAGATACCAGGTTCATATACGCTTGCAATAGCTGCAAAAAACAGGAAAGAGACAATAATCATGAGAGACAGCATGGGAATAAAACCAGGAATCCTTGGAGAGAAAAACGGGAGATATATCGTAAGTTCTGAAGATGTAGTTTTTACTGAGAATGGCGGAAGAAGAGTATGCGACCTCGATCCTGGATCAATCTATTATCTCGAACCGGATGGCGGATATAAGGAAGAGAATGTCCTAACGCCGCAGAAAAGTGCCAAATGCATGTTTGAATGGAAATATATATCGCATGTCAACACAATAATCGATTCAATTTCTGTACTCTCATACAGACACAGAGTTGGACAGACACTTGCTGAAGAATTCCATCCAGAAGACATAGATGTAATATCATTTGTACCAAGATGCCCTGAGACTGCTGCAAGAGCATTTTCCCAAGAATATGCAAAAATGTATAAAAAAAATATGCGAAATATCTTTAGGAGTATATTTTACAAGAGAAACAGTTCAAGATCGTTCATCGGATCGACCGCAGAAGAAAGATTACAATCAATATCAACCAACCTGTATATCATACCATCTATAAGACAATATCTACAAGGAAAAGTATTATGCCTTATTGATGATTCGGTAATCAGAGGCAACAATTCTGCGCGAGCCATCAAACTTGCAAAAGAATGTGGAGTCAAAAAGATATATTTCGTAAGCTACACTCCGCCAATAGGCATAATAGGTAAAGATGGGATTCCAAGAGGATGCAATCTTGGCGTTGACATGCCTCCAGAAGATAATTTCATCATCAGAAAGACTATGAATGGAAAACAAGTCAATAGGACATTCAAAGAAGTTGGAGAAATATTAGGTGTAGAGATGTATTACCTATCAGTAGAAGGCATGTGCAAGACTTTTGAAAAATTAGGGATGCCAAGAGATAATTTATGCACGTACTGCGTCGGCGGCAAGCATCCGTTCGAGAAATAAAAGTTCTAATTAAATACAATTTATCCTACATTAGAATATCATTGCAACAATGAATCCTATTATGCCTAATGCCAGGCCGATTATTGAACCTATTGTAGGTATCTGCTTGAACATAGTCCATGCAAGTACTGGTTCTACAATAAGTATAGACATTATTGAAGCCACGCTAACAATCCAAATATTCTTGAATGCACTATAACTAGTCACGTATCCTAGAAGCAAAAATCCTCCTGCAACAGTTATCAATATGAACATCTTCAGAAACAACTGAAACAAAGAATTAGGAGATAAGTTATAATTACGTGCGATAATCATTTCAGAATAGATAGCTAGCGATTCGCCGACAATCAGAAACATGACGGCTAAAATTTTAAACAATGTTGAATTCATGATATCCCTCTAATAATAAAAATTATGCTCTTATTTTCGATGTCTTATACTTATGTGGTTTGTAAGAAGCGATTCTTACACACTTTACATCAGGAAATTTATCCTCTACAGATTGGGAATTCTGATCATAGCCTAGACAGATTATATCAGGTTTTTCATCGACTATGCATTGGAATGATAATTTCTTCTTTCCTAGAATAACTTTATCCACTATCTTCATCTTTTCTATAGCCATCTTTCTTGCAAGTTCATCATGCTTTGGTTTCTTATTCTTTATTTTCTCGACATTAGAATCCCTTGCTACAACGACAATAAGATAATCGCCATGTTTTTTCACTTCATTCAAGAAATATATATGACCTCTATGCAATAAGTCGAATGTTCCGAAGACCATGACTTTCTTTATTGATTTTTTCATATTGATATAATCTACTCAGAATTCTTACTCGAGAACTCTCCTCTCAAATCCTTCATGAAATATTCAGAGGGTTCAAGCTTTTGCGACAATAGCCAAGCTAATTTTATGAATGATGATTCCGGAGTCAGACTAGAGTAATTTCCTATAACGCCCATTGCAGTCATTTCACGTCCAGGACTATACACATTCATGTTGACTGAGCCATAGATTGTCTGAAGACTCATAATTACAGGAATCTTTGCACATAATTCTCCGAGCACTTTCTTGATTTTTTCATGACCTTTCGTATACTCATCGTTATCATTTATCGGAAAATGTCCAAGACCGGTACCCTCAAGAATCAAGCCGTCGAATCCTTTCAGATAACATTCCAATTCTTCAGCGAAGAAATTTGGATGACTTATGACCATGCCAATCTTTAAATCCTCATCAAATAGATGCAATTTCAATTGTCCTGGAGAATTCAACAAAGATTCAGGATAATCACCTAAATAATCAACATTCTTACTTGCATAATCCACTCTAGCGATTGGTGTTCCATTAATCTGCTTGAATGCATCCCTTCTTGAACTATGCATCTTCCTGGAATTTATACCATTCAGAATCAGGCAGGAATCATCACTCATCGATTCATGCATACATATGAATACTCCTTTGAGACTCGTGTTTGCGATGAATGCTACAGCGCTGATAAGATTCATTGCAGCGTCAGAGCTTCCACGATCACTGCTACGTTGGGAACCTACCAAGACGACAGGAATAGATAAATGTTCGAATATGAAACTTAATGCTGTACCAGTATAATGCAATGTATCCGTCCCGTGTGTAACTATTATTCCCTTGATGTCTTTATGTTCATTCAATTCTTTCTCCACTTCCTTAGCGATGAGATTATAATGTGAGAAGCGCATATCATCGCTCCACATATTCCTAAAAAGTCTGCTGTCAATTCTGGCTAAGTCCTTGATTTCTGGAAACATGCTCACTAATTCTGCAGGACTGAACTGCGCATCGACCGCTCCAGTCTTATAATCAACTTTACTAGCAATAGTCCCTCCTGTATGAAGAATAAGTACTTTTGGAAGCCCGGAAGCATTGCCTTGCACAATCTCTTTATGAACTTTCTCAGAATGCTGCTCTTTGACTAACTCATCATGAGATTTTATATCTTCCATCTTCAGAACTTTATTCTTTTTTATACCGATATTATACCCGCTAGATAGTTTGAGGACTAGATGCTTATCATCTTCTTTGATAAGGATACCCTCTAGATATTCATTCTCCAATGTTAATTTGACGTGTTTCACGATTTAGAATATACGACTGAGACTTATAAATTTTACTCAAGAAAAAAATTAAATAAAAAATTTAACCATAATAAACCGGCTTATCCTTCATCTCTTCAGCACGAGTCTTTCTGAATGTCTCATTAAACTGCGCATACATAGCTTCTATGTCCTTAGATGCCGATGGTTTGACCTTCTTCAATGCTTCCAAGAAATATTTCATCTTAACTTCACGTGCAGTCATATCATCTCTTAATGCGAGCATCGCTGCTTCCCTGCATACTGATTCAATATCTGCACCGACATAACCTTCAGTCTTAGGAATCAATTCATCAATCTTGACATCCTTAGCTAGCGGCATCTTTTTAGTATGCAATTTGAAGACTTCCTTACGAGATTTCGCATCAGGGATACTTACCAAAACAACCCTATCGAATCTTCCTGGTCTCAATAATGCTGAATCAAGCAAGTCCGGTCTGTTTGTTGCACCAATTACTACAACATCCTTCATTTCCTGAAGACCATTCATTTCGGTCAATAATTGATTGACAACTTTTTCAGTGACGCCAGAAGAATCTTGATTGGCTCCTCTCTTTGGTACTAGACTGTCAATCTCATCGAAAAATATTATTGATGGACTCGTCTGTCTTGCCTTCTCGAATATTTTTCTTACAGCCTTTTCGGACTCACCGACCCATTTACTCATTAATTCTGGACCATTGACTAAAATAAAATTCGCCTTGCTTTCATTAGCAACAGCTTTAGCAAGCATAGTCTTACCAGTACCTGGAGGACCATATAATAATACTCCAGTAGGAGGCTTGATTCCTAATCTATCGAATGCAACACTATTCTGTAAGGGCCATTCGACTGCTTCCTTCAATTCTTGCTTAGCTTCTTCTAGCCCACCGACATCATCCCACTTAGTTGTAGGTCTTTCAATGAGGACCTCTCTTAATGCACTAGGTCTGACTGTCTTTAATGCATACATGAAATCTTCTTTAGTGATGATTAATTTTTCTAGAATCTCTTCGGATAATGGATCGTTGCTCTGTAGATTCATATCAGAGATGACTTTTCTTAATACGACCATTGCTGATTCTCGGCAAAGTGCAGCAATATCTGCACCGACAAAACCATAAGTTATTTCAGCTATATCATTTAGATCTTGTTGCACGCCTTTCTGGCGTATTTCACTATAGAATCCTTTAGTCAATATGCCTATATCAAACATCAATACTATTATATCTATTATTTCATCATCCAATTTTTTCTTGGCGATATCAAGGAATTTGACTTTAGGGTCGTTGCCTCCCCATATCTCAGTACTGTTCTCAATAGCTTTCAATTCATTGAGCAATCTTTCTGTCTTATCGCTTGATTCCAAGAATTTCTTTAATTTATCAACATCAACTTTGGAACTCTTCTTTGATTTGGATTCCGATTTTGATTCAGACTTCGAATCAGATTTTGATTCTTTGGAATCTTTACTCTCTTTTGTATCCTTGGTATCTTTAGGTTTATCCTCAAGAGATTCTGACAAGACTTTTAATGCCACATTATTATGGAATGAACCCATAAGAGGCATATTTCTAGTATGAATCTTCATTACTGATAATCTTCCAGCTTTCGATGGAACACCAATCTCTATCTCCCTATCGAATCTTCCAGGCCTTCTTAGTGCTGGATCTAAAGAATTCGGAATATTTGATGCTGCGATAACAACGACTTTACCTCTAGATTTTATTCCATCCATAATCGCTAATAATTGTGCAACAACACGTTTTTCCACTTCGCCATGCGTCTCTTCTCTTTTGGATGCGATTGCATCAATCTCATCGATGAATATTATTGATGGAGCATTCTTTTCCGCGTCTTCGAACTTCTTTCTCAAATTCTCTTCAGACTGTCCATAATATTTAGACATTATTTCTGGACCATTAATCAGGACAAAGTTTGATTGTGTTTCGTTAGCGACAGCTTTCGCTAAAAGCGTCTTACCAGTACCTGGTGGACCATGCAATAGGACACCTTTTGGAGGCTCTATTCCTAAACGTTCAAATATTTCAGGATGCTTCAATGGTAACTCGACCATCTCTCTTACTTTCTTAATCTCTTCTTCCAATCCGCCGACATCTTCGTAAGATACATCAGGCATCCGATCTTCCTTGATTTCTGGAATAGCTTCTGGATTGAATATAACTTCAGTAGCATCAGTTATTATTACAGCTTCCTTTGCCGGATTGACATCAACAATCATGAACTTTAAGTCACCGAGTCCGAATCCCATCAATGCTTCATCGCCAACAATATTGAATATGTCATCGAAGAATGGACTTTGACTCATAGCGCTTCTTCTTGTTCTAGTACCGCCTAAAGAAACAATATCGCCTTTTACAACAGCTCTTCCTAGAAGTCCTTGTTTGAATATGATTGGATTTGCCCTGATAACGATGCCTTCTTTTGCTGGCGCAATCATTACCTTCTTGGCTTCCTTGACGTTAGCTTTCCTTACTATTACGACTTCACTTATACCGGTCTTACTATTTCTACGAATTAGACCATCCATCCTGATAATGTTCAAGCCCATATCACCAGGATATGCTCTATCAACAATAGCGACTGTCTTACGACCACCTTGAATCTCAACAATATCACCAGATCTGACACCGATCTGTTTCATATAACCAGAATCAACTCTGACAATACCTTTAGTCACATCATCTTGAATGGCTTCAGCAACCTTAAGTTTAATTTCAGGAACAGGCATAAAATCACCCCGGTTAATATTACTGCATGTTTAGCGCCCAGCGAGCGTTTAATTCAATTCTCGATTATAAATAGCTCGGAAACCAATTGATTTCACATTGATGCGAGCGCGCTAAACGATTATTATTGATAACATAAGCACAATCAAATCATACACGCTCAAGTAAACCCCTCTAATATACCCAAAAACACGATTATAGAATATAAATGTTATGGTTTTTTACAAAAATAATGAAATAAGGAGCATAAAACCATTATACAGAAAAATAACCCTATTTCTTGCTCTTTTCAGGCTTAGGCTCTCTTAGATCTTTAACTTCTAGCTTAGCTTCAGTCTTAGCATGCTTATCTACCGGCCTTACATCTACCCTAGGCATCTGTATCGGGCTTGGCAAAGTCATGTCCCTACTTATTACCATTGCTTGCATGTTTGATCTACCAAGAATATTATTGAATACTTCCTGCATTAGTTCTGGATGAACATTCTTCTCAGCTTTCCAGTAATCAATGACTTTTACGCCAAAATCTTTATCTAATAATTCAACCACTTCGCCTTCTAATTCAATCTTACCAGCACCTGGCTCATACTTCACTGTGAAATTGAAATCAAACTTGATAACGGCCTTCTTAGGATCTATTACTGGCAACTCAATTATACTCACAACAGCAGCATTACTCTCTATATTTACTGCCTGTTCTCCCACTGGCTTGCGCTCAGCAACCATCTTTGTAAACGAAAATCCTACAATTGTCATAATAATCCCTCACTATTAAGTATAACTAAGGAATAATAACTTTTTTTATAAATCTTATGTTAATTATTAGAAAACTTTAATAAGGAGTTCGTTTGGGTAATGATATGTTCGGCAGTTATGGAAGACACAATTACAGGCCAGCAAGCACTGTTGGGTTATTAGTATTAGGCGTATTAGGTATGGCATTCAGTTTCATATTCTTCCTACAGAAATTCAATATCGTAGCCATGTCATTCCAGATAACAGATATAACATATATGTATTTCTTTGCAATATTCACATTCGTTGCTGGAGTAACGATGTTATTCAAAGCGCTTGCACCACAGATACATTATTAAGATGAGATAAATTGTTTTGGATTCTGATAGAAAACTTGCAACATCATGAAATGATAAGATATTAAGAAAATAATTAATTTAAAATTGAACATAAAATTGTGAAACAAGCTGTTGTAAACTTTTCCACTCATTACTTGTCAAACCGTCAGTATCTTTCATTTTGGACAACAAGTCACTCAACATTAATATTTGATCACCCGCAGGTTCCTTATCTAAAGAGTCTATTCTTTGCTGTGTAAGTATTTCATATTGTTTAAAGATATCGCTATCTTTTCCAAGCTCCGTGTAAGAACGCATAACCATTCTAGCACTTTCTGGGCCAATAAATTTTGTAAGTACATCTTTACTTAATATTTGTGGATTATAACCTATCTTTACAAGGCTCGGATGCACATCAAAAGACTCATCTGGACTATCAATTCTTAATCCTTTATCATAATTAATCTTATCTAAATCATCAACGTTTCCCTCAAATATAGCCGCCCTCCTATATGCGCCAATAATTATAGGTAGCGTGATAAAAGATTTATTTTTACTTTGTTCCAAAAAAGAATCTACAACTTTAGCCAAGTCAAAAGTTTTATTTATACCTACTCCCTTCTTTATGACATCAAGAGTGCCTACAGCATACTCGTGTTTTAATTTAACAATACTCATAATACAATGAATATATACCTAATATAAAAATATTTCGATTTGTAATCACTAGATAGTAAGTTTTTTCCATCGTTACATTTAAAAAGGCCACTATAATTCTATATCTTATGCATAAATTGTTTATTTACGGAACATATAAGCATTTCAGATTCTAAGTAGATATATTTGCATCGTTTTTGTTTATTAACTGGTCATCGCCTAGCGAGTTCTAATATACAACATCAATTAATCTAGACTCGGCTGAAGAACAAGTAAACAATCTATACGAGCGCGATGACCTATTATAAAATAAAAAATTAATGAGGAAATAATATGACACAAGAAAATTTCGAGAATGATAATACACAAGAAGCGCCGCAGAACATCAGCAGGTTTGATACATTAGAAGGATTTCCAGAAGTAAAAGGATATGATTTTGATGAAACATTCGATTTTAATAGATTTATGGGATCATACCAAAACATGGGGATACAGGCCACACATCTTGGAGCAGCCATAGATATAGTCAATCAGATGATTGATGATAAAGCCACCATATTTTTATCATGTACATCAAATATGGTCAGTTCAGGAAATAGGGAAATAATAAAGTTTCTAGTCAAACATAAATTGATACATGCTATATCCATTTCAGAAGGCGGAATCGAGGAAGATGTAATCAAATGCTTAAGACCATTCATGATTGGAAGATTCGACATTCCTGGAAGGACACTATTCGACAAAAATATATCGCGAATAGGAAACATATTTGTCCCATCAGACAGATATGCATATTTTGAAACATTCACGGATCCATTCTTCGATAGGATATATGCCGAATACAAAGGAAAACGCAATGGTAAACCGTTTACACCATCAGAATTTATCTATGAATTAGGTAGAGAGATGGAAAGATTGGATAATAAGGAAGAATCGATACTATATTGGGCTTACAAGAATGACATACCTATATTCTGTCCGGCATTGACTGATGGAACGATAGGAAATTTCTTATACGTAGAAATGATCAAGCATAAAGATTACTACATAGATATTGTAGGAGACCATAAGAAGATAATCGACTTCGTGTTATCGTGCGAAAAGACTGGAGCAATATTATTAGGTGGAGGAACACCGAAACATTACGTACTCAATGCAAACATCTATCGTGATGGTGTAGACTATGCAGTATACATAACGACTGCAAATGAATTGGATGCATCTGATTCAGGCGGTAATGCTCAGGAAGCGATAACATGGGCCAAATTAAAAGTCAACGCTCTAAACGTAAAAGTCCATGCAGAAGCAAGCCTCGTATTTCCACTCTTAGTCGCATCCACATTCAAGAAGAAATTCGATAGAGAGAAGCATGATTAGAATCACCACTAATTGATTCATTTATTTTTCTTTTTATTCTTAAATCCTATATAAATGAATAATGTGAACACGATAATCAGGAACGCTAATAGAACATAAACTATAGGAGTCATATCATATTCTTTTAGTGCAGTCGAATTATACGATGAATGCATCTGCTCAGCAACATATTTCGCAGTGTTCTCCATATACATGTTATCTACATAAAGTTCTACGGTCTTATTCTCCTTACCGAATTTTGCCTGACATTGCATCGTCACATTCCAGGAAGAGAAATCGAATGATGATTTGAATATATCATATTTTATAAGTCTTACTCTTAATTATCGGAAGATTTACGAATTTTTTATGCAAACTACAAGCTTGTCAAGAGATGTATTCCAACCTTCAACCATCTGTACTTTTATCAATGCCTTCTTTTCCGCTAGTGTCTTAGGAGAATATAATATAGTAAGTTTTGTCTTTCCCTTATAATCATCGAATGTTACTGTCACGATTGATTCTTTTGGAATTTTTATATCCGCTCCGAATACTTTTGCTGGATCTATCTTATTGCCTTTTTCATCGGCAAAATAATCCAGGACAACCACACGTTTAGGTATTTCAACTTCAATGAACTTTCCGCCGCTCCAATATTTTTTTCCGTCTGGTCCTTGCATGCAATAGAGATATTTGCCGCCTTTCCTCAAATCCACCTTTATAATCGGTGCAGTAAAATGTTCCGGTCCCCACCAATGTTTTATATGCTTAGGTTTTGTCCATACGTCGAACACTTTCCTCGGTGGAGCATTAATTATCCTGCTTATGATGATATTGTTATTTTTTGTGTTATCCTTCTTTTTTGTTTTACTTTTCATTTTTTTACCTTAGGAAATTTGCTTTCGTCCATGTAGAATATTTCCCAGATGTGTCCATCGATATCTTCAAAATCTCGACCATACATCCATCCATTATCGTAAGATAAAAGTTTCTTGCCTCCAGACTTTAGTGCAGTATCGACCATCATGTCGACAGCTTTTTTTGCACTTAGATAGATTGAAATCATGCTCTCAGTATTTTTTTTCGCATTGACTATCTTCTTTTTGTCGGTAAATCTTTTGAAAAACTTCTCAACTAGAAGCATCACATACATGTTTTTACCCACAATCATGCAAGTCGCATTCTTATCGGTAAATCTAGGATCGAATTTAAAACCTAGTTTCGTAAAGAATTTGATTGATTTATTCAGGTCTTTAACCGGTAGATTAACGAATATCTTGGTTGACGCATCTTTTTTCATGATAACACCTCAACAATAGATAGACTAAAATAGTAAATACACCCCAACAATTAAGTTCAATGTAAGTATACTTTCTATACTAAGTATACTCTTACTTATAAATATTATGAAACATTCATACCATAAATGAGGCATTAATTCAATCTTCAAAAGAAATTAATAGTCCCGCCCAAACTATTTCTTCAATATCTTCTTCGTATGATTCTTCAGATGTTCGAATATCTCCATCTCTGTATCTGTTATTGTCTTGCGATGTTTCTGCTTGATCTCTTCCTGTTTCTGTTCTGTACTATAGAATACATCTAGTGATTGATGTACTTTCTTTTGCTTCTCAATCTTTTTTTCTTTAAAATTATCCTTGCGCATGATGCCTAGAAAACATACGAAATATAACTAGTTTTTTATTCACTTTGAAGGAGAAACTATTTAAAGCACATGAATTCTTTGATTATTAAGAAGAATTTATTGTTGAGGGGATTTTATGCGTATGAATACTTCATCTATGTGGTTAAGGACCGAAAGGAACTATACAAATATCGCCCTAGATAAATTAGTATTCGATTCTAAAAAAATATATTTGAAAATACACCCTATAGGTGCGCATCTCGAGAATATTCAATTGATTGATCGAACATTGGACAAAAAGACAAATCAATTTATCAAAGAAGCATACAAAGATAGTTATAAAATAAAAGGCGAAGAGTATTATAGTGTAGATGGCCTATATTATGGTGAATATGATTCTATCATGTTACCAATATGCTTTGTGAAGGCAGACGTAATATTCGATAATCATAAAGACCATAGATATCCTACGAATGGAACGATTAATGGGATTATAAGACCTGCACTAGATGACAACAATGAACTCAAGGATACTCCTCCAGAATTTCACTTCTATTTGTCTACAGAACAGCAGACAACCATAGGCCACAGCATGAGCTATGTCAATGAGAAAGGCGACAAATCATTGATAGTAAACATGGCAGCGATTGATCAATCAATAATCAATAGGTTCAAACATATGTATCTAAGACAAAATAATCCGCTGATTCCTCCATGGTTTGAAGTAAAAACTTATCATGGTAATATAAGAAGAGAAAATTTCTCTAAAGGCGTTTTCGTCACCACATTGGAACAATAAAGGTATACAATTTTATCATTCTAGAATAGTTACAAATCGAAAACTTTAAATAGTATTGCGATAATTGAAATCTAGAATTTGAGGTGTGTCATTCTAATTATCATACTCACCTCTTTTTCCCGGGAAGATACTCTGCAGCAATGCAGAGGACTTCCAGGGTTTCAACGCAAATAATAACCGCGACAAATAGCGACATAAACTACAGATGAATACATGGACAAACAATTATTGATTAAAAGACTCGAAGCAAATATAGAAGAAATAGCACGACTTAAAAAAGATACCGGGAATAAAGAGTTAAAAAAAGATTATGATAGAATGCTGGAAATACTAGAAAATACTAAAAAAATATTAGGTGATGACAAGTAATTCTATCTCTTCATCCCTAGTCATCTCTTCTTTTTCTTGCCCTTATTCATAGAACGATGCAAAGAACGATATAATATGATGGAGACAATCGTTGTAATCAATATACCGATAAACAAACCTAATAAGAACACATACATATTAGTTTGGATAAAGGAATTGCCGACAAATGATAATGGCGACGAATCATGTTTCTTAAAATACATGTCAAGATTACTTAATTCTAAAGAGTATTCAGCATATAACAATGCAGAATACTTATCTGTATTCTTGAGCGTATTAGCATATTCATAATAACTATAACCTAGTATCGGGAATATGTCTGCCTTTTCCTGCTTTGCAATCACTCTTCTAGCAGCATCAATCTTTTCATCGAGCAATTTTCCAGTATTAGTATCTGGAACAAATATGGCGCTCAAAACAACATCAGTATCAGCCTTAGTCTTGGATGCAGTAAATATGCATAATACATAATCACCCTCATTATAATAATCATACGCATCAGCCAATTCTCCACGTATATCGCCGCTAGGATAATATAATTCCAGATAATTCAAACGCTCTTCAGCTTCGGACAATTTCTTCGTACATACCACCTTCAACAAGTCATTGTCCATGATGAATTTCTGTCCAGGCAACTTAGAAAATCTTGACCATACCACAGCAGTATCAAAACGTTCAGTCGCATAAGCTAATTGATAAGAAGAGATATTCTCCGGATTCATCCCTGATAAAGCAGTTTTAGCATCAGATAATCTTTCTTTGACAATCATATAAGATTCCAGTTCTGAAATCGTGGCGATAGATTTTGAAGTCTGCCCAAGTTTATTCTCAAAATCACTTATATTACCTAGAAGTTTAGCATACAATATCTTCAGATCATCTCTACTAAGATTCTCAGTCAATTTTGCCCTTAATTTAACATTGCCACCGAAACAAAAACTTGCAGCACTATAATATGATTTATTGTTTATTGCTGCCAATGCCAATACAAAATTATTTTGAGTAGCATTCGAAACATTTATGCCATAGGCAGTCAAATTAGGAAGAACAAGAGTACCATTCACTATATCTCCATATCTACCACATAGATCTAAAGTCACCTTACCCATTATATCTATATAATCTTTAGAGCTTACTAAGTCCATATTTGTAGGTTCACCAGCAGAATAATCTACAGTATAATTTTTTCCTGTGAAATAAAATAATGCATCTTCTAGAGTCGATACAGGTATGACTTGTATAGATAGATTCTTATCTGGGGTATTATTTACGATATCCCATTCAGGGGTAAGTACACGAGTATATCCTCGCTCCTGTGCAGCTTTAGCTTTTGCAGGTACGCCAGCAACCGGACCGATCAAATTACCGCTATTTATCGTTCCAGTCATTACAGTATTGTTATCTAAAATCTGATTATCCAATAATCCTACAGTCAAAACTGTGGCTGCTGCACCGGCACTCGGACCGCCAACGAGTGCGCTATTAGCAGTTATGGTATAAAAGAAATCATAACCTGAACAATCCTTATCAAGCAAATCGCATGCTACCTCAGTAGCAAAACGCATAGTTATCTGAGTATCAAGTTTCGATAAAGGAAACGAATCAATAAATATCCTGCCAGTACCAGGCTTAATCACTAAAGATAAATCTGCGACTCCGCCCTTCTCGATAGTACTATTGTCTGATTCTGATACAGTCAAAAGCCCAATATGACCAGAAGTATATGCATAACTAAGATTGATTGACAATAATGATATTGATAATACTATCATTGATATCATTGTTAAAATAGGCCAAGTTAATTTTTTCATGCTTTCTCCTTTATGTTTTCTCTTTATACCTTCCGCGTTGCTCCACAATCTCTAATCGCTCAAGTATATCTTTCTTACCTTTAGGATTATATCCTTTCAGAAATTCTTTATAAGCTTTATCATAAACCTTGAAATGCTTGCTTTCCAATGCCTGTTTGAATAGATGCACATCAACCGCTTTATCCTCTACTCTTGTGCTATTATAACTTAGGCCGAAATCTATGAAGAATAATTTCTGTAATTTACCGGATCCGGAAAGTATCATGTTGCTGGTCGTCAAATCACCATGAATTATGTTCATATCATGCATCACGGTAAGATTCTTTCCAATCAATACAGCAAGTTTGGGTTCTTTGTCGAGTAGCTTTTTTAGTTGTACACCTTCGACATATTCCATGACTATATTATGTTCCTTCTGCTCCACTAGTTTTGGTGCAAAGCCAGAATTCTCCAAAACCTTCAATATCTTAGATTCTTTCCTGGTCCTTACTTTCCTCAGGACTGTATCTATATCTTCATTCCTATAATTCTTCTTAGAACGTTCCTTGTCTACAGCATTATTATCTAGATATACTGTAGCTTCAGCACCCGTACCTAATACTTGTCGCATAAGAACATAGAATCAGCGACTGTTTTTAAGGTTTATGAAAATTGAAAATTTTCAAAACACAAAAATGCTCTGATTTTTGCTGTTTGTGAAATTTCGAAGAATATATATGAAGAATATATATAGATAATTAATTTATTAAGAAATGATCAAATATCAAATCGCTTGGATTATTTCTTCTCCGGTTTCATTGGTGCAATTTCCGCAGCGTTATAGGTCTTAATAATCGTTGATAGATAATCCGGGATAGTATTGCCTGAGTCATATTTCTGATTTTGTACAGACTGATTGCTTGACACTAATTCACCAATATTTCCGATTGACGCAATATTGGTAGAATGTGCTATGATTATGACAGGTTTTGATGTCTTGATATCTTCTTCTATATTGTGAAATCTTTCCAATCTTTCCACTCTGATAAGATCCTGTCCTTCTCCAATCTGAAAAAGACAATAGTCTTTGGGTGATGACAAGCAAAGGCAGTCTATTTCTTTAGAGCCGTCTAAATGCTGTAAATCATGCTGTATATTTTCAAAACAATGACTCATATACCAATCATCAATATTTAACTTAGTCCCTTTACGCACATTGGCATTTATCTTGTCTACTTCAATCTGGCATTGCTTATACAATTCCGATTGAGTATCTACCACAATCTTATAAAAAGCAATATTTGCGTCTGTTTTTTGATTATTTGTCATTCTTCCCCACATCTCCATTTAAATTATACTTATTATTATTTAGATTATGTTTTTTATCACTAGTTCAATATCTCTATTATATATTTAATCATATCTTATTCTGTATGACTTATTCCGATATTATTCATTCAGCTTCAACATCTTCTGATGTGAACAGATCGTCCATCTCGTATTTTGAGAGCTTGGTCTTATTCAATATCGCCATCTTTGGCTTTCTGCCATGTTCTCCGCGTACTTCATCAAATTCGAATTCCTTTTCTTCTACATAATTTTGTTCTTCCATGTTTTCACCTGTAATTATTATTGTCATTTCCTGCTATTATAGAATTATTCACAAGCAACAGCCAATCCATCGAATCATATGATATTCCTGATTGACCAGCAAAATCCGACATACTTTTCATACTGTCGAATATCTTATTCCTAAACTTTGAACCGCCCAATGATTTACTAAACAGTACTGCGTATGTACGCAATGGTTCTTTGCTGTCAAAATCCTTCTGTTCAATATAGTTTGATCCTAATACTGATGGAACACTCAGATGTAATATTATATTCCCATGATTGGACAATCCTTTTTTATATACGTTCGTCAATATTTCCTCTCCTGTCGCAATAAAAAATCTCGTAGGAGTATTTTCTGAAGCATCCTTAGGAGGATTTATTCGACTCACAATGTCCGCTTTAGCATACACAATGTGATTGATCTTCTCGAAATTCGGTATACTATTCGGTATACTATCAGGTATTTTCGGGTAATGTGCATATATAGGAATATCATCATTATCAGCATTAGTATAAGGGATATGACGCTGTTGATCTTGTTTAAGATATTTCTCTAATGTCTGAACATCTTGCGATGGAGTATTAAATGATAAAGGATATATTGTAGGCTTAGTCAATTTTGCTTCATTCTTGACTGCAAATAGATGCAACCTATATTCAGCATCTTGAACTGGTCTGGTTGGTCCTGCTCCCTCTTCACTTTTGGCATCACCGCACCATCCTATGATTAACTTCAAATTTTTATTTTGTACAGAATCATCCAAATACAGTTGCGAATTACCACTTAATGAATTTGTAAAAGCAAATCTCTTCAGATGATATTGATTCAAATAGTTGCTAGTATCTACATCTTCTATTTTCTTAAATAAGTCTGTTAATTCTGACATTTTTATCCTTTTTATCCTCTTAAAATATTTATTAATGTTATGTGCCTATTATTCCGCATTATTCTCCCAAATTATCCACGAGTAACAACCAATTCTGTGAATGATATTTTAGTCCTGAGCCTTTCGCCAATCGCTGCATGTAGTTCATTTCATCTTGCATTCCTTTTCTGAACGTTGAACCTACAATTGATTGACTAAATAACGCTACGTCGGTCCTTAATGACTCATTAGTATCAACATGCTTTGATCCCGGACGTTCATGCTCTGGATGCTTAATTTTCAGGTATCGATTTTCCAGATATTTACTTCCTTGCCCTAAATACTTCGTGAAATGCAATGTAATATCGCCTCGATAACGCGTATTGCGTGTATTAACATTTGTTATTATTCCGTCAACATGCATCGAACCTTTGTCTGCATCAGCAAAAAATAAATGTCCATTCTCAAGCTGCGGCTCATTCCGCACATGCGCAGCACCTGATGCAAAGTCCTTGATAAAAGATTGTAGCGCTCTTATGTCAGTAGACAATATTTTTGACGTTTTAGAAAATGAATATAGGTTAGAATTTTTTGTCACCCAAAAGTGCAAAGTATATGCTGCTTGAGGAAATTCCCTCGTATGTCCTGCGCCATATAGACCTTTTACATCGCCATAGCCGCCTATGACCATTTTATCAGCATTTATTGGATTATCATCTGAATATAAATGCCATGCTTTTCCAGAAGCATCATTATTTGCCATGAATTCGTCAAGGTAAAATTTATTGAAGTGCCAACTGTTGCCAACTTCTAGCCCTTTCATTTCTCTTATCTTACATACTAATTCTGACATTTATCCCCCAACAATCTCACACATCTAGATGTGCGTAATTATTCTAGAAATACGTTAAAAATGTAAGTTTATAAATATTCCGGTTTTGTTGTTACTTCAAAGTGGATACCAATAAAAAACTTTTTAAAATGACCACAATTAATGCAGATATGAAAGAACTTGAGGAATTCATCCAAAATGTCTACTGGGGTAACCATCTGACGAAAGATGAAAAGAAAAAGAACTTAGAAGAAGGACTAGTGAATATAGAAGTTTATACGCTCTACTCAGAAGAGGGTGACTTAGTCCAGGAGACATCGCAATCACAAGGGTTGTTGCTTACTAAGAATGGATATATACTGATGACTGCACACGGACTAGGATACAAAAAACATCTTGTCAAAGAAATCAGGATAATCACAAAAACCGGAGAATATCCTCTTGAGAAGATATGTTTTTGCGAAGGCATTAAAGATACAGCATTGATAAAGGCAGACATGCAAGGACCTGACAAGGCAAGAATATATTCGATATTCAATACGACGAATATGCAGAATCAACTAGGCACTTGGATGAGATTGAAAGATAAAGAGATACACGTACATGAATGCGTGGTCAGTAATCGTTATCTCGATACGCACGCATATGATTCAAAAAACAATAGATTTATAGAACTCCAGAACGTATTATTGACATATGGCGTATCATGTGAAGGAGACTCTGGAAGCATATTGTCCACAGTAGATTCTGATATAATCGGAATGGTTGTCGCCTCATGTGGGAAACAAATAATGATGATTATGCCTATGGATTCAACACTCAATTTGTTGGCAAAATATATACATGATAATGCATTAGAAATTACAGAGAAACATCCTTAATTTATTTCTTATACAACATTCTCCTAACATTCTTGCATTCCAAACATGTCAAGACCAATCTACCATGCACTAATCTTACTCTAGAATTAATACTGTTCTTCAGATAAGCGTCACACTTCTTGCAAAACATCCGTTTTTGTCCAGAAGTAAACTTCACTTTATATCTAGTGGATAATTTACGTGCTAATACAACATACCTCGAACTTAGTTCAGGATGCTCCTTGAATGATAATTCAGCCTGTTCAAACAACTTAGTTATCCTTTCTAGTGCAATTTTCTGTTGAGCAAAAGACTTATCTTTATATGTCATGATAAAGATAACCTTGCAGAATTTATAAATCTTCTATAATTTTAACACAACTATCAATATAGTCCCGTACTTCCGAATGAATTCTGATTCCTCTCAGCGTCTGAGAGCTCATCAACTTCAACAATGTCTACATATTCAACCTGCTGAATAATCATCTGAGCTATGCGCATCCCTTTCTCTACATTAAAATCTTTATTAGAAAGATTTATCAGGACCACGCCGACTTCACCGCGAAATCCAGGATCAATCACACCAGCTAAAGTGTGTATAGCATACTTTACAGCAAGACCGGACCTATCCCTGATATTACCAATATATCCTTTAGGAATCTCCATCTTAAGACCAATACCGAACAATTTCCATTCCATAGGTTTCAATGTATGCGACTCTCTACTATACAAGTCGAAAGCCACATCGTCTTCTCTCATATAACGTGGAGTTGGAATATCTTTGTCCAATCGTATGATTTTTAATTTCATGATAGTTACTTAAATACCAAATTTATAAAGTTTATCATAACGTTTCTCCTACAAAATAGTGTCAAGAGAGGTTGTTTTAGTAAAGCATTTAAAGTGATATAATATTACGATAGCATGTTCAAGAAACTACTAGCGCGATTCAAAAAAGAAAGAGTAGTAGAGATCCCGCTTGGTGATGAGATACTTCTATCAAAGATAGACAAGCATATGAATTTCATATTAAGAGACAACCTCGGCTTCATCAACAAGAGCATCAATGAAAAAGCAGAAGATATACTCCACAAGAAAGATGAAATAGTGGTGACGTTAAGAGACCTGCATAAATCGGCCTTGATGAATACTAATATTCCAGAAAGAGAGATACATATAATGGATGGCAACAGGGAAAATTATATCAAAAGGATCTCGCACTTTGTGACAAATATAGATGTTCCAAAGAATTATCTAGACACATATGATTATTGTATAAAATTTTCTCAAGACGTAGAACAATTGAATAGGGATATACAAAAAAATATTTTTGTGCTGCAGCACTTCTTTGCAAATGAGGTTAAAGACACTAACAAGGCATTGCATGATCTAGAAGAGCTGATCATAGACATAAGAGTGCTATTAGAAAAGAACGGGATAATATATCTAAAAAATATTCAAAAAGATATAAAAGTATTCGTGGATAATGTGCTTAAGGTCAAAAGTTTCAGGGAACAGATAGATACAGAAAAGACAGAGATTAAAGGACATCAGGAAAAACTTGATAGATTGAATGAGCGCATCCAGACAATAACAAGCGGCACAGATTTTCGTGCTCTAGAAGCATTCAGGCAGGAAAAAGGCGCGGCAGAAAATGAGATAAAAGACATAGTCAACGAATTGAACGGATCATTCTCTACATTAGACACGGCTCTGCGAAAATATTATTACATGTATCCTGATAAAAAGATAGTAAAAGAATATCTAGACGACTTAAGGATAGCGATAATGCAGGATAAGAATCTCGATATAGCAGAAATATTAAAGGATATAAAGAATTCTATAGAGCATAACGAGATAGATCTCAAAGACAAGAAGAAGGAACATTGCCTAGAATCAATTGAAAAATTGACATTAGAGCATCTGAAAGAGATACAATCAAGAGTTCTGGTATTAGAAGACCAGAAGCAGCATGCACAGACTAAGATAACGCATAACAGTGCATCATTGAACCTTTCTGAGCAACAATATTGGATTAATGCGACTGAAGATAAGATAAAGTATCATAATACTAACGTCGAGAAATTAGAAAGGAACATCAATGCAGTCGCACTTGAGAATGCTGAGATACTAAGCAAGATACAGGCGGATCTAGAGAAACTCATGAATAAATCCATTGAATTAAAGGATGATTTGACTGAAGTTATTCTAAGTGGCGAAAGAGAATTCGACGTCACAAATTGATAATTCTAAGACGAGAGAAATTATATGAGTCGGTTTCAAATTGAAACCGCTCATACGAACATTTAAATAATGCTTTCTCAATAAACGAACATGAACAAGGATTCTTCAGAATCTTCTAAAGTAAATGAATATGAAGCACTATTTAATACAGTAAATGATGCTGTTGTTGTTCATTATTTTGATAAGAAAGGAAATCCTTCTAATTTTATTGCTGTTAATGATATAACGTGTAAAAGGTATGGTTATTCCAGAGAAGAACTATTGAAGATGTCGCCAGCGCAGATAGACGATCCTGAAGCATTCAAGAAATATGCGATTCCAGCAATCAAAAAATTGGCAAGAGATGGTAAAGTTACATTCGAGACAGTGCACTTGACCAAAACTAGACAAAAGATTCCTGTTGAAGTAAATGCCACTACTTTTTATGTTAATGGAAGAAAAGCAATGTTATCAGTTGCAAGAGATATTACAGAACGTAAGATAGCGGAAGAGAAAGTACGAGAAAGTAGCGAACTACTAAACACACTCTCCAATAATCTACCCGGATTTATTGCTTACGTTAATGCCAGAACATTAAAATATGAATATGCTAATGAAGCGTATCAAAAGTATTTCGGAATACCTCTAAATAAAATAACAGGTACTCATATAAAAAATGTAATCGGAAACGCTGCTTATAAGTTTGCACTAAAATATATTAAACAGGTAAGGCAAGGAAAATCTACATCTTACGAAAATGTTATTAACTTAAAAGAAGGAAAACGCTGGATAAAAGTAAACTATGTCCCAGGATTTGATTTAGAAGGCGAGGTCGTATCAATAATAGTTATGTCATATGATATTACAGAACAGAGGAAAGCTACAAATGCTATAAAAGAAAGCGAAGAAAAATTTCGTATGTTCTTTAAATCTATTCCTGTTTCAATTTACACTTGGCAGAAAAAAGGAGACGATCTTGTCCTTGTCGATTATAATACTATGGCTTTGACTTCTACAAAGGGGGCAATTAAAAAACTCATCGGGATAAAGTTAAATAGCATGTATAAGGATACATCTTCGCAGAATCGACAAATTAAAATCTATATGAAGCGGTGTCTCCGCGAGAAAAAAGTTATTGAAAAAGATATGGAATACCAGTTACAAACTTCCCATGAAAATAAGTTTCTTCATGTTAAGTATGCATATGTGCCGCCGAATTTTGTAATGGTCCACACGGAAGATATTACTGAGAGAAAGAAAGCAGAAGAAACATTAAAAGCCAGCGAGACAAAATATAAATATATATTCAATAATTCTGCAATTGGAATGTATAGGACGCGGCTAGACGGCTCAGAAGTAATAGAATTTAATGATAAGTATTGCTCAATACTTGGTGTGACGCGTAAAGATGTCATAAGCAAACCTTCAAAGATTTTATGGGCGCATCCAAAAGAACGTCTAAAAATGGTAAAGTTGCTCGAATCTAAAGGTCGAGTTGATGAATTAGAATTCCAATTGAAAAGAAAAGACGGAATGATAATAGATTGCATCACATCCGTCATGCTCTACCCTGAACAAGGGATTCTAGAGGGTTCTATAGTAGATATAACTGAGAAGAAACTTATAGAAGAACAGTTGAAAGAAAGCGAATTCTTCTTCAGAGAGTCACAGAATGCCGCAATGATAGGTTCATACAAAACTGATTTCGTATTGGATAAATGGAAGTCGTCGGAAGTTCTTGACCAAATTTTTGGCATTGACAAAAATTACAATAGAAATATTAAAGGTTGGTTGGATTTCGTCCATCCGGTTGATAAAGCAATGATGGACAAATATTTAAGAGAAGAAGTCATTGCAAAACAGAAATCGTTTAGTAAAGAATACAGGATTATACATAAGTCAGATGGTGAGGCAAGATGGGTGAATGGCTTAGGTAAGATGAGCTTCGATGCCAAAGGAAACCCGCTTACAATGATTGGAACTATTCAAGATATCACAGAAAGAAAGAAAGCAGAAGAGGAGATAGTCAATGCTAAAATATTATTACAAGGAATAATAAATCTTCTTCCAATAAGAATATTCTGGAAAGATAGAAAGTTAAATTATCTGGGTTGTAACACAATGTTTGCTAAAGATGCAGGTAAATATACTCCCGAAGAATTGGTCGGCAAAAACGATTTACAAATGGTTTGGAAAGAGCAAGCTAAAGCATATAGAGCAGACGATCAAAAAACCATGAAATTAGGAGAATCAAAATTAAATTATGAAGAAGAACAAACCACTCCAAAAGGAAATAAAATCTGGTTAAAAACCAGTAAAATGCCCCTGATAGATTCGGAAGGGAACACAATCGGAGTTCTAGGAACATATGAGGATATAACGGAGAGAAAGAATGCTGAAGAGAAAATAAGACAAGAACAAGGCATTAACAATGCCATTATCAACAGTATTCCTGGAGCATTCTATATGCTAGATAAGAATGGCAAATATGTGCGTTGGAATGCGTATCAACGTGACGAAATTATAGGTAAATCAGAAGATCAAATTGCTAAAATCAAAGCGATAGATACAATCCATCCTGATGACAAGAAATTAGTCCAATCAAAAATCGAAAATGTTTTAGCAAACGGTAAAGTTGAAACAGTAGAAGGTCGTATTCTATTACATGGCGGACCTGCATTCAGATGGCTATTAATGACAGGTCAACAAACAGTGATTGATGGAAATCCATTTCTTGTAGGAATAGGCATGGATATCACAGAACGTAAAAAGATTGAGGAAGATTTAAAGGCATCTCAGAATGTTCTACAAGAAAAAATTATTGATTTAGAAAGGTTTAACAGGATAAGTGTTGATAGAGAATTAAGGATGATTGAATTGAAACAAAAGATCAAAGAGCTTGAAGAGAAGCTTGGAAAGAAATGATTCTATCGTGGTATTACTATCAATTAAAACAAAATTTTTAAACCAGTTCCCCTAAAATGTATTATGACTAAGAAAATAGCCAAGACTGTTTCTAATAAAAAAAAGTGTGAAGATGCTATGGATAAACTGGATGGTCTATCCAGAGACGAATTGCGTGAATTATTATTGATAAACACATACAAGCTTACACTTACTAGAGCTCAAGTTGACGCAATAATGGAAATTCTTATCAAGAAAGGCGTAACGACATACGATGAAGTCTGGAAGAAGACCAACGAGATATTCAAAGAGAATAAGAAAGAATAATATTACAATAAGAAGTATAGAATAAGATATATGATATGAATGTTCCTAATATAACGGATTAATTTTTCTTAAGCTTATCCTTCACAATCTTATTGATTTTCATCTTGAGTTTTATTTTCTTCAGGATCGGTCTAGATTTTATGACAAAGAATATTATTAGTACCAGACCAATAACTCCAGCTAGCACATAATATAGCATCATATCATTTTTCGATGCTGAGACTTTCAGTGCTGTTGTAGCGGTCGATTCCCCCATGGAAGAATTTACCACTACATTGATATTGTAGTCTCCAGGCAAAGAGTTTTCAGGCAGTTTTAAGTCAGCAACAAATGATGCCTGAGTCTCAATAGCCACAGTCTTAGTGTTGTGAATGATAGATTTTCCGTTAGAATCAGCTATCTCATAATTTAGTGTGACATCCACTCTTTGAGTATTCGCCAAATTCAGAAGTTTTATGGTGAACCATACATCGTTTCCCGGATTGACATTCTTATAGCTATCAGGCAACTCTATCTCGACGTTGAATGACTGGGCTGCAGAAACAATGATAGAAGATACGGAACATATTACTAATATAATTGCTATTATCAGTATTAGCCTATTAGCTGATAGCATATTGACATACCTCACTTTTTTTCTACAGTATCAAAAAAGTTGAATATCTTATTCAACAATTCTTCGCCTTGAGTTTTTGGACTAAAAGCCACAACATAAACTTGATTCTCTGAAGCGTAGTCAGTTATATCCTGAACAAATTTTGCCACTTTATTCTCATTGTTATATATCAATAGTGTTGATAATGCATCTATTATCATGAATTTTTCTCCAGGTATGTCTTTTATGAATGTCTGGATAGCTGTACTCAACTTATCCAAATCCTCGGGAGGTATGTGCAATACGTCTTCACGCACCTTCTCTTTTGATACGCAATCGATAAAAAACATCTTAGAAGTATCAATACCGCTCTTTTGAAGCAATTCCTCAGTACTCTTCTGTGTCTTATTCAAAGAGACGTATATCCCTATCTTATTCTTGAAAGTCTTCGTCTTTGAAGTGATCTCAGATTGTAATTTTTCTACTGCAGTTATTGTTAGTTGTGATGTCATTGTATATCTCTTATTGTTCCTTCACTTTTATATATTGTTACTCTTTGTTTATAATACTTTAAGTTTTTCTATGCTAGTATATTTCTTAGGATAATATCTTCTTCACTCTCGCTATCAGGTCAGCTTTGACGAATGGTTTGGTTATATAATCCGAAACGCCTTCTTTCGTCAATTGTTCCATACGCTCACCGCTTATAGGGATTGCGCTCAGAAAGGCATATTTGCATTTTATTTTGGTTTTTAATTTCGCAAATATATCCCATCCTGACATATCCGGTAGCATTACGTCAAGCAATATTAAGTCAAATTTCTTATCGTTAGCTTTCTTTAGACCATCAGTTCCATTTAAAGATGTGTCCACTTCAAACCCTGCGTGTGTAAGTATTATCTTAACTGCCTCATTCGTATCTGGATTGTCTTCGACATATAATATGGTTTTCATTTTGTACCTCTATAATTTTGTTTCATATTCTAGACATACATCAATCTACATATTATATACTGCATATATACATTATCTCTTCTTTTTAGAGGTATGCCTATTTATTTGTTTCGGATTTGAATGTTTTTTCGACTTCGTTATTTGTTTCTTTGATTCCTTTAAAATGTTAGTTACAACTCTCTTGTCTGCTCCAGCATCATTCTTAGTCTCGGTATTATCAGTGGTTTTGACATCAGTTTTATCTACAGTCAACGTGCCGGCAGCAGTATATAACTCATCAGCTTTCGATCTGATTTTCGAGTCTATATTGGAAACTAATTTTCTAGTTGGTTGAATTGGCAGCGTAAATCTGAATGTTGATCCTTTTCCTGCAACGCTGCTGACAGATATCTTTCCACCTTGTAATTCAATCATTTTCTTGGTTATAGATAATCCGAGACCGGTTCCGCCATATCTTCTTGATACAGTCGCATCAACCTGGTAGAATTTCTGGAACAGATTATTTATTTTATCTTCAGGAATACCTGCACCGGTATCTATCACTGAGATTACAACGAATCCCTTCTCTTTGCCAATACCATACTCTGTTTTCACAGTAACTGAACCCTTATCAGTAAACTTAATTGCGTTACCAATCAGATTATTCAGTATCTCTTCAAAACGCATTGCATCTGTACTGATTATACCAACACCATCACAATCATATTTTAATTCAATATGTTTATTCTCCGATAATATCTTTAAATTGTCAACAAATGAAATGACTTTTTCCTTGACATCGACATCGCTTATATTCAAGTCAAATCTTCCGGAATCAAGACGCGATATCTCAAGAATATTTCCAATGAGCATCTTCAACTGATTACTATTACGCTTTATAGCGTCTAATCCCTGCAATTGCTCTGCATTGAATTGCCCCTTGTAATCATCAAGTATCTCTAAATATGCTGAAATTGCAGTCAATGGAGTTTTCAACTCGTGTGATGCTACATTCAAGAAATCGGTCTTCGCTTTATCCAAGTCCTGGAGATGCTTATTGCTTTCAGAAAGATCATCCATAATATTTAATGATGCTTTTTTTGATTTTTCTAATTCAGTAACATTTTTCCTTAAATCAAGAGTCTTCTTGTCTAATTCTCTCTTCAAATCTCTGACATAATTTTTAGCCATCTCAGAAGATTTTTTCTCTAATTTTCTGGTTTCCTTGTCCAATTCTTTTGCTCGCAACATTTCTTTTGAGGCATCATTGAACGCCTTACATAGAGATGCTATCTCATCAGTTGACTTTACAGGAACCTCATAAAGGAAATTTCCCTTAGCCCATTGTTCTGTTCCTTCAACCAGTCTACGTACAGGTTTAGTGAATATTATCGATAGAATGTATGCTATGATCCAAGAACATATCAAGACAAAAATCCCGAAAATTAATAATCTATGATATAGCACATTTAACGAAGCATACGCTTCCACGATATCCATTTTCGTAACTAAACATACATCTCTGTCAGGTATCCACTTAAAATAGCCTATGATAGGAACATTCCTATAGTCTAAATATTCCTTAATTCCATTACTGCCCTTTAAACATTCTTTGACGCCTTCAGTATAAATGGTTTTTTTGAAAGCCAAATCAGCAATAAATCTTGAATCGCTGACGAGTAAATTATTTTTATTGATTAATATAGTTTCGCCAGTATTTCCTAGACCTGAACGTTCAGACATGATGTTAGCTATATCTCTTACACGTACATCTCCAGCCATAACACCCACCACTTCGCCATCATCATCAATTATAGGAGTAGAAACAGTGAATGTGGGTTCTCTTGTGGATACAGAGATATAAAATTGTTGTGTGTATGTAGAATTTAATCCGTTAATAAAATATGCTTCTGTAGAGCGAATCTTACCTTTTTCTTCGGAAAGAGTTGAAAAATCTACCACGCCCTCTTTAGTCAATACAAATAATTTACCGAATTTTGAGCTATTGAGTTCGATAACCAAATTTTTGACGATTGCCTCTTCTAAAATTTTTTCCTGTTCTAAATCATTAGAATTAATATCCGTATCATGGTCTGAAGATTTATGAAACTTAACCATATACTCTATGAGTAAAGGATTATGAGCCACTGACTCAATTTCTATCTTACTATCATCGACAAATGTATTTAATTGATTTTCCTTGAGCGTACCCACGCTCGTCAACTGAGCAGAAATTCTCTGTTCTATAAGATTGCTAGTGTATAAGGTGAATATTACTCCTAATATAATGACAGACAGCATAGTTACGGATAGTATACCAATGGCAAACTTGTATAATAATTTCATTTTATTGGATTTTTATTGGATAATTAACAGATAATCAAACGGACAATTCGACTTTAAGTCTAGATTTTGTTCCGCACATCCCTCGAGTCAATGAATTGTGTAGTGTAGCAATCGGAAATATTCACGTCCCCAGACAGGAGCTTTTGAAGTAACAATGCATGTTTCACATTTGACCAACCTTCAGCATTCATGCTTCCTATAGGCACTTCACCCGTGTTGATCAATGGAATTGATGCTTGCAACGCATACACCTCATGATTCAAACTGGCTGTTTTGGCATAGCGTAGCACAATATCCACAGCCTCACTCTGATGCTCCATAGTATATTGCCATCCATCTATTGTTCCTTGAACAAAATTATTTACTAATTCAGGATTTGTCTTGATTAGCTCGTCGGTCGTGAACAGCACATCAGCATACATATTTACGCCATAATCTTCTACCATAATTATGTTAACATCTTTTCCTGCAGAAATAGCATAGTATGGCTCATTAATCACATAGCCTGTAGACACATCTACGCTACCATTTAAAAGCTCTGCTGCTACGTATCCGATTCCTACTTCTGTCAAAGTAGAACGATTTATCTTTAAATTTTCCATCATAGCATTATATTCATACTCTACATTAATGCCTTTTTCTATGCCTATGCGCTTTCCGACAAAATCTTGAGGACGTGCAATTCCTGAACTTTTCAATGCAAAGGCGCATACAGGATTAACTTGATATATTACAGCAACGGCTTTGACCGGAATTCCTTTAGATCTGGCTAGCATAATCTCATCGGCGCCAGCAACTCCGAATTTTGCTTTTCCACTAACAACTAAGTCTATAGGTGAATCTTTAAAATTATAAGGCATAAAAGTAGCGTTTATTCCATGAAAGTTGGAATAGAATCCTTTCTCTTGAGCAACATAATTCCCAGCAAATTGCGATTGATGAACCCATTTTAGTGCTATATTAACATTTTGGACAGGAGGAATTTTATGACGGAGAACAGCGTTAGAATAAATATAAAACCCAAATAATATAACCAATATAATCAAAACCGTAGCACCTATTGCTAAATATGTCTTTGCTCGGGATATATTCTTAACAGGAGAGAGACCGTTTACATCTTGCAGAGTCTCGTCTGAATTGTTTTGCGATTCTTCTTTTTTAGCTGATTGATTTTTCAATGATTTGTATTTAGCCAAAATCTCACCTCAAATAACCTCAATATAAAATTAACCTCAATATGAAACAAAAAGATTGCATATTGATCGAATGTTGAATACCGATTGAATGCTGTATGTTGATTGAATGTAATTATAAGTATATTCGCAATTGCAGATATATTCAAAGACACCATTCATTATTCAAGCATTATGCACTATTAATCTCCTCTTGAACTTCTCTATCTCGTGAAACATCATCTCAGAATTCTTGACGCCCATATCGTCGACAGCTTTATGAAATAGCTGCGAAGAACTATTCTTAATCAAACTATTATGTGAAAAGATGAATAATTCTTGTGTTTCAAGATAGTTGTGTAATCCTTGCTTCATCTTAGGAGAATAAAAGAAATTGTCTAACTCGCTCATATCCCTAAAACCATAGCTTATCAGATGCGTAGAGCTTTGTTTAGGGATCCTGTACACACGTATTACATGGGGATTCTTTTGCAACTCTTGCTCTACTTCTAATTGCCCTTTGTCTAATCCTTCTCTATTTATTTTTGCGATAGCCACGGCAAATATTGTTATCCCCATCTTTGGATAATTAAGATTAAGAGTATATGAATCTATTACAGTCGATTCAAGTTTTCTACGAATTTTACCGACGGCCTGACTAGATATGCCTAGTTTTGCCGCCATATCAGAATCACTAATTCTCGAATCATCTATTAGAAGTTTCAATACCTTTTTTTCGTTCTTTGTTAATTCCATGTATCTTCCATCTATCTTTCGATCTTTTGTCCGATCTTCTGATTTATTTTTCTAAGTCCGCCCCACAGATGAACTATTTGTTAATCAATTATTTCTTATTGATTAATTATTGATTACTCATTCGCGTTACGTTGTAATTATAAACCATTATTGACCTTCCCGTTTATATATTTAACCTTTCTAAATGAAACCAGAAGGAATAATTAGGTTTATCTTTTCAACCAAGAGTTTATATTGTTAACAACATCATGTACGATAATGTTTACGATATTGATACAGTATTTTCGTATATCAATATACGATAAAACCAGAATAAGTTTATTCAAAAAAATGGAAGAAGAGAAAATAATTTCGGGATTGATGCACGACAAAAGGATAGGACTTAGTATTACTGAAATAGTTAAGCTCACACACCTATCTAGATCTTCCGTCAGGACCAATCTTGCACGTTTGGAAGGCGCTAACAAGGTAACGGCTAGAAATATAGGTATGGCCAAAGTTTATGTTTTAAACCAACCATTCAAATCAATAAAATCACCTACCGTCATAGAAAATACTGTGTAAGGACGACAAAACATGAATGCTAGCATAAGAAGCCAAAAAGGGAAAAAAGACATCGGTAAAAAATATCTTGTGCAATCATTCAAATCTATAATTATCAAATCAATAATTTCTGTCGTTATAATGCTATCTCTCTCACAAATGATAATAGCTGTAGGAGCACTAGCACGTAGCATAGATCTCGTATCACAATATGATATCAGTTCAGGCAATGGATACGCAATAAGTTATCCTCCAACTATTAGCGATGGATACATATACTTAGGAAACAGCCATGGAGAATTGTATAAATTGAATTTATCCAACATCAGTCAAGTCATCGCAACATATAATCTGAATGAAGAAATGACTGCCTCCCTAACCATATCAGGTCAATATCTATACGTCCCTTGCCACGATGGATATATATATCAATTAAATTCAGCAGATTTGACGCCCATAGCAAACTTCAGTACAGGAATGACGGATAATGGAGAACCAGAATTGTTCAATTCCAGACCAACAACATATATAGATACAGATACAGGAAACATATTTATGTACATAGGAAATGATAACGGAAAAGTATATCAATTAAACGGAACAAACATCAATCAAGAAATAGCAACATATGATGCTGGAAACATGGTGCAATCCACACCCGCAGCCGCCAATGGACACGTTTATGTGACCAATTACGATATTTCAGGCTATGGAAGATTAATTGAATTAGATGCATCAAATATCAGCCAAGAAATAGCCAACTATACAAGCACAGATGATACGAGTAATGTATCCTCTCCTATCTTGTCTGAACAGTATGTATACTTCTGGAGCGGAAATACATTATATCAATTAAATACCGATATAAATCAAGAAATAGCGCCCGGCCTTCAATCATTTACATATACGATAGAAAACCAGATAGGATCATCTCCAATAATATATAACGGATACGTATATCTTGAAGGCCCGTACGGCTATACCTATCAATCATCCGGCTATATCTATCAATTGAATGCATCAGATATACGCTCCACAACAGGAGGACTTATATCATTATATCAATGGCAAGGCACAAGCCCGAGCAACTTTCAGGTAACGGGCGGGAACGTATTTGTTATAGGCTACGATAATACTTTGATAAATTTGAATGCATCAGAAATCAGTCAAGTTCTTGGTCGCACCACAGACCAATACGATAGCAACAATCTTGCCGCACTTGACAATGATGTATATATCGGAGGAAATAACGGAACATTATATCAATTGCAGATTAGATGCGTAGAAAACTGGATACCAAACATAACAGAATGCATAGACAGCAATCAAACAAAAGAATATATTGATCTAAACAATTGCGGCACTATAAACAACCTGCCAATAGATAATGGCACGATAACAGAATGCGACACGACTCCTCCAGTCGTATCATTCTGCGAAAATTATTCTGATGCTAATTTTTCTGATCATCCATATAATGGAGAAGTATACAACGAAAATTCTTACGTATCCCAGATGGGTTGCGCTTACGATACGAACTTGAATACATTATACTGGAGCATCTATGATATTGGATATTACGTAACATCCTCAGCCGCAGAGATGAGCACATTTTCAAATCCTATTGAAGGACAGCCTGATGTACATTTCATCAGCAACAATGTCTCTGCTCTCGACATGTTCGGTTCAGATGGACAGTATACGCTGACCGTCGAAGCTACCGATGTCAATTCGAACTTAGGTAGAGAGACAATATCAGTATATTATGATCCTACGCCACCATACATGTATTTCTGTAATGATTTTGGCGGCCTCTCTCCTGATGATGGAGCTTATTTGACAAATACGTCTGATTTTTGGATGGACCTATGCGTATTTGATCTGACTTGGAATAACATGACGGCATATTTTTATGATGCAAATAATACAATAATAACGCAGGCAAATGGTTCATGGACTGGAGAAGATTGTACCAACGCACCTTGCGGTTTTGCAAATCAATACTATCCTCTCAGCGATTACGCCCTATCTGATGGCATATATAATATGCAAGCGATAGCCGCAGATAGAGCAAATCACACCACATATACTGAAGTGAGAAAATTCTATTACGATACTACGCCGCCTATCTTTATACAGAGCGACATAGTTGACAATTCCACGATGACTAGTTTAACTGACAACATATCTTTCCAATTCGACGAACGGACAGTCGGATCCATGTTTGCAGACTTATACTATGCAAATGGCACTTACATCAACCAATTTCCTGTGATGGATTGCTCCTATAATTCTAGCGTATCAGGATATAATTTTATCGATGATAACGGAATAAATTGTTCGATAAATTTATTGAGTATGGGCGTCCTTCCTGATGGCCAATACAAGATTAGCGCCACATATACTGATGGCGTAAGCCTTGTCGGACAATCAGATGCAATAAATTTCAATATGAACTGTATAGAGAATTGGGTACATAGGCCATTAGAATGTGCAGGCACAAAAGAATTAATAACTTATACAGACACACATGAATGCGGCACAACAGATTCATTGCCTGTAGATAATGGGACAATAAAAGACAGCGGAAGATGCTATTATGAAAATAATTCCATCATTTATGATTGCGGTAATATAGTTGCCCCAGGAATATATTCCATAAATGGATCAATAAGCGCATCGGATGAATCCTCATGCATCATCATCCAATCCGATAACGTCACCATCGATTGTTCTGGATACAATATCGTCGGAGACGTGAATGGAGACGAATTTACTGGTCTTACATTGAATAATTGCAACATAGATGGTAGCGTCACATCAACAGGAGCCAACGGCGGAAGCGAAGAATATAACGGAATGCCAGCAGGATTGGTCACGATAACGAATTCCACTGTAACATCAATAGCATCAACAGGAGGAGGAGGATGGAATACTGGAAGTGGTGGAGCAGGAGGAACAGTAATCGTATATGATTCAAACATAACAACAATAACGACAGCAGGAGGAGGCGGAGGATGGGAAGGATATGGCGGAATAGGAGGAACAGTAATCGTATATGATTCAAACATAACAACAATAACGACAGCAGGAGGAGCAGGTTACAGGCATGCTGGGGGATATGGAGGGACTGTAACAGCATACGATTCAGATATATCCACCATAACGACCACCGGAGGAAATACTCCATTTGGAGGATTAGGAGGCAAGGGCGGTGCTGTAGATTTGTATAGTTCTACGGCAGATTCCATTACTACGACAGGCGAAGAAGAAGATGGTCAAGTGACCATATTCAATAGCAACGTACAATTTGATAGCGCAATAAATATTGGTGCAGGACACCTCATATTAAATCAATCATATTTCAGCAATAATTTCGGAGAAATAATATTTAGCTACATAAATACAAGTCAGACAAATTTCAGCTCGATTATAATTATAGGCAATGATTCAGCATATGTAGATTCAATCGATTATCCTGATTATAATGTCTCTGCAAATATCATGTTGAATATTTCTGACAGGAATATAGTTCAGCCCGTCATCAAGAAAGATGGAGCGATATGCAATGATTGCTATATAACAAATTATGATTCTGGAATAATTTCATTTGACGTCTCAAGCTGGAGCACTTATATTGTAACCGAAGCGGATAGTTCGCCGTCATCATCGCAGGGATCATCCAGTGGTTCAGGAACCGGTTCTAGCAATGGTGGAGGCGCGCAATCCATCAGCGGCGGCGGAAGTGGTGGAGGAGGCGGAGGTTTGGCTTTATCATGCAAAGAAAATTGGAAATGTGATAAGTGGTCATCATGTTCAAAATTAGGCGCTATGGCCAGAAATTGTGTCGATAGCAATAATTGTGGTACCAATACATCAAAACCTGCAACAATACAATTCTGCACTCCTACAGGAGGCGCACTTGAATTAGGATTATTAAAAAAGAACAGCACAGCATTGTTCGATATAATACTTGACGTGCTGCAAGAGCCGAAGGAAGAAGGAACAAATCTCACGGGCAAGATTACGCTGATAAATTTTGGAAGCGCCAGGAATGTGACAGCCAATATTACTTATACTATAACTGATTCACAAAAATCTGTCGTCATGCAATACACAAAGAGCTTGCATGTATTTACGCAGTTGGAAATGATCGACACTATCGATACATCTAAGCTAAAAAAGGGAGCATACACGCTTACATTGGCTCTTACATATGATGGTCAAGAGTATCCGGCTGAAACAAGCGTAAAGTTCCATGTAGGTAATGTCGATGTATTTACAAGAATCAATGAGGCATTAAGTGCAGCCGACGGTACTACGAGATTATTGTATGGGATAGGGATGATGGTCATAATACTTTTGATATGCATATTTGGTGTGAAGTTTGCTAGAAAAATTTATTCCCGAAAACATGGTGAAAATTTACATTTTGAAGATGATGTGATCAGCGAAAATAACATATCTGCCGCTAAAGAAAATTTATCGGGCGATAATAAGATAACAGGCGATGAGAGTATAATAGGTAATGCACAAAAGGCAAAATCAGAAAAGGACAAAGAGGATGATAAATCCAGACATTCTAAGCAAAAATCCCTCAAACAGTAAAATAGATATGTATTGAAAAAAGTGCTATGATATACAGAAAAATAAGGCAAAAAACGTATGACCATAATCCGAATACCAAGATATCTCTGATAATCATCTTCATAACGATAATATTGCTCGCTGCAGTCATAGCAGAAGGCGCCGAATTCGGCACAAACTCGCGGATAGCGGAGATAAACAAAGAAGACAACAATGATAGCAATATAGATGCGAAAAATGCAGATACAAAAACAGATAAGACCGTTGTTGACAGCCAGATAATAGCCGAGCGAGGCAACATACAATGTATAGAATATTGGAAATGCACCTTATGGTCAGAATGCTCGAAATCAGGAGAGATGACCAGAATCTGCGTAGATAAGAACTCATGTAATACGAAAAAGAAAAATTTTTCTGTGATGCAAAATTGTACATATGATGCTAAAATTCATGAAAGCGATACACATGTACTTTTTGACATAATCCTTGATGTAGTAGAAGAGCCCACATCTATCGATAAAAATCTTATTGCAAAGATTTCGTTGATAAATTTCGGATCAAGCGATGCTGTAGTCGCAGATCTTGATTATACCATATCAAACAGCGATAAAAAAATCGTGAGAGAATTTCATAAGACAGTTCTAGTAAAGACTCAAGTCGAGTTTATGGACACTATAAACACTACCGGACTTGAATCAGGAAAGTATTACTTAGGGGTTGAGCTTAAATATCCTGGACAGAGATATCCTGCCTTGACCGAAAAGAACTTCAATATCGGCAATGCAATCGACAATGCAAGTTTCTTTGATGCCATATTTTCTGGAAATGGAATGGAAAAAGGGTTAATCGCTGCTATGATATTATGTGTATTATTAATATGTAATGCGTATTATAGATATTATATAAAAAAATTAAAATGAAAAATCAGATATTACTTTTTTGTATCACGATGTTTTTCTGTATTTCCATAGGAATAGTTTATGCTATCGATATAAATGATTGTGGCACACTGGATGTTGCTGGTGAGACATATACCCTGACTAAAGATGTAAACATAAACTGGACGACATGCATCATAATCACTGCTGCAGATATAACTTTAGATTGCAATGGCTTTTCTGTTCATGGAAATGGTGCTGTGAACAGCTATAACATATATTCTATGCAGCGCAATACTACTTTAAAGCACTGTAACATATCTGTTCCAACACCAGACAATATCAATATAGTAGAAAATATTCCAAAAACAGCTTTGTTTGATATAGTATCAGAGATTGCGACAGAACCGAAAAAATCCGGAGAAGATCTGATTGTAAAAGTATCGTTGATAAACTTCGGGGCTTCTACCACAATAGACGCCCATCTGGCTTATACCATATCCGACAGCAAAGGGAAGATAATAACACAACATAATAAGTTAGTGCCGGTAACAACGCAGACAGAATTCTTAGACCACATAAACACCACAGGACTAGCGAATGGAAAATATACGCTAAAAATACAACTAAGATACGCTGGACAAGTGTATCCAGCAAGTACAGAAAAAGTATTCTATGTAGGAGAAGGATTATTAGGAGGAGTATTCAGAAACACTAGTCTTAAAACATTCATATTACCTGCAATAACCCTGATTATGCTGCTAGGAGTGTATAGAAAAAACCAGATGAATAAATTAAAAGAAAATATGGACTTAAAGGAAAGCTCCGAGAATAATAGCAATTATAATAATGGCAGTAGCAATGTTGAGAAATTAAATGATTACAAAATTAAATAGAAAATTATAATATAATATATTCAATAATGCTGATTTTAATATAACTATGAGTTCAAGATGAAACCTAAATAGTCGAAGACATTGCAGCAATCAACCACAAGTATATATATGTATACTAATATGGTTTGTATAAGTAAAATTTATATAAAAAATTAAAATAAAAAAGTAATATCAAAAAACGAGGTAGAAAAAATGAAAAAGATTTTAGGAATAACATTGGGAATGGTTTTGGCCTTAGGCCTGTTGTGCTTTCCAAGCAACATACGTGCGGATGAAGCTACAGGAAATGTGACTATAATAAACTCTGCGCCGACAATATCTTCAGTACTACTTCTGAATCAGGCAGGCGATGATGCAGCAATAGATCTAGAAGTTGGAAGTACAGTAATCGTAACAGCAACAGCAAACATAACTGATCCAAACGGTGGAGAAACCATATCAAGCGCTAGCGCAACGTTATATCACAACACAACTGACAGTGAAGCTGCAGATGATGAAAATACACACATAACAAATTCATCATGTACACTTGGTGATGCTTCTGGAAATGATAAATTAGTCACATGTAAATTTACAATGGATTATATGACACTTCCTGGAACATGGACAGTGAATATAACTGCTCTAGATAACGATAGCGCCCAAGTTTCAGGCACAGATGATAATACCGTAAACACTCTTGCAGGACTTGATGTAGTTGAAACCAGCATTGATTTCGGCGCATTAGAATTAGGAGGTAAGAGCAGCACTGCCACACAAATGGTTGTTAAGAGCATGGGTAACGTACAAATAGATGCACAATATAAAGGTACAAATTTCACATGCGGCGTCGGAATCATTGATGTAAGCAATATAAAATACGGCTTAGATGATGTTGCATATGACTCATTGACAACTGTTCTAAGCGATACAGATGTGACGCAAACAGCTTTCAATCTTGGAATAAGAGGAGTAGATACAGAAGATGGAATAGATTCTACCAAGACAGAATACTGGGGAATACAGATACCAGCAACAGGAGTAAGCGGAGCATGTACTAACACATTGACTGTTACAGCAACGTCAGACTCGTAAAGCATATTAAATAAAACAAAAATATTTTTTATTTTTTTACAATTTTTTATCAAGTATTTTCATTATTAAATTAATTTTCATCATAAATTGAGAACAGAAACAGTAAATGAAAGAAAAATGAAAAAGAAAAAAATAGATTTAATCATATTAATATTTGCGATTTTCTTGATAAGTCTCACATATCGAGTATCTGCTTATGCGGTTGGTGCTTCTCCAGCTGCGCTTTCATTTAGTATCCCTCGTGATGGTTATGAAGAAAAAACATTCCATATAAGTACAAACAGCGAGACCCCTCTAGATTTTTCTCTTTCTGTGGATAATTCCATAAATGCAAATATAGAAGTCAGAACAAACGATAAGACCATAGTCAAAGGAAATCCAGCAAAAATTACAGTTATAGCCCATGCTTCTCGTTCAGCAAAACCTGTAAACCTTGATGGAGCTATAACCGCCAATCTAAAATCTATAGATAATAATTCTAGCGGAACAGGCAGTCAAGTCTCTACAGGAGTGGCTGTAAATATCAGACTAGAAATAACTGATGAAACTTCCTCGATTTTCAAAAATAAGATATTTTTAACAAGCACAGGATTAATCTTGGTACTAATTATTACTACAGTTATATTTAAATTCAGAAAAAAGTTAAAAATATCTAGAGGCTAAGATGAAATTTCATTTTGTAGTATCCCTAAGTCTCTTTTTTATTCTTATATCTTTTTGCTCTAATGGTCTTAATTTTGTCTCTGCAGATATCACAGAGGGACAAGTCATCATCTCCAATGCTGCTGAAGAACCGATTCCTATAATCAATCAAGTTAACACAAACATAGGTGGTAACGCGAGATATTTATGTAACTATGATTCTAATTATGACTGGGGATGTTCCGTATGGAGTAATTGTATTGATGGAAAACAGACGCAAGAATGTAAGAAAACCAATAATTGCGGAAACGATTATGGAAGACCAGTAACAGAGATAAGTTGCGAAAGTAAAACTGACCATACCCCTTCAGACAATACATCAATCATAACCAACAACACAACCGCAGATAACATATCAGATAACGCCAGTAATCCGAAAAAAGCACTATTCGACATACTGTCAGAGGTTATCTCGGAACCGAAAAAATCCGGAGAAGATTTAGTCATTAAAATATCATTAATAAACTTCGGATCACCAAAAAGCGTAGACGCTAACCTAGAATACGCTATAACAGATAACAAAGGAGAGATAGTAAGACAATACTCGCAAATAATTCCTGTTACGACACAAACAGAATTCATAGATAAAATAAACACCATAGGATTGATGGATGGGAGATATACTCTAAAGATAACACTAACATACGCAGGACAAACAGATTCAGCCAACACAGAAAAGATATTCTATGTTGGGTCAACAGGAGTATTACAAGGATTATGGAGAAGCATTGACGTAAAAACGAGCGTACTTCCTATTATAGCAATTATATTGCTTATAGGATTATATAAAATAAGCAGCAGAAATAGATTAAAAGAAACTAAAGATAAATCTAAGGGATTAAATAAGCCTGCAGAATTGAATAAAAATGATGATAAAAAATAAGTTTTATTTCTGCGTATTATTATGTGGGAACATCTTAAATGAATTTTTATTGGAGCATTTCCTATGCTCTTCCACAAGCCGTTTTTGTTCCACTAACGATAATGAACTAATACGAGAGTATGCTTTTTTTAAATCCATTTTACGCCATTTTTCTATTTCTTTGATAGGACATAATTTTGACGTACAATCCAGAGGACACTCTTGAGTTAAAGACAGTAACATATCTACTGGAGACATACTATCACAGACACTATTTACACAAGAATCTTCACAAGCATAGTCACATTCATCAATAGTATTTACATTCATTTTATCGCCATTCAGCATCATATATGCCGATTAAATAGATACTAAAAGTATAAAAACAACACGGATGTTTTAGGATAATAAAAACTAACAATTATCCTATAATCAATTGCCCGATGATTAACACTTCGCACATTGCATCGTCTTATCTACAACATAAATGAATATTATCTTTTCAGTAGTTTCTATCTTCTGGCAATTAACAGGATACGTATAGTCTACATCCTTACGCAAATTTCTAGGTATCAAGAAGTATTTAGTTACTGAATTCTTTCCTCTTGAAGAGATATTTGTCGCGAAATCAGCTATTCTCTCAGTAAACATATGAACTGAATCATAATGTCCTTTTAGCAGAGTAGCTTCATCATAATCCAATTCTACCTCAAACAATAAACCTTTACCATTCCTCTTCGAACTGAGTATTCTTCCCATAAAATCACCTGTATTTGTGTACTCAAACAATATTCTTTGGACATTAATCCAGATATTTTATCCCAAAGGAACCAAAAGATATATAATTAGCGCGTACATTATGTACATAATGTACATATACCTAATATAGTAAGTATGACAGCTAAAAGCAGGATAAAATGAGAAGAAAACTCGCCTCCCATGGACCAAGCAGCATGACTGTATCCCTACCGCCCTCATGGATAAAGCAGAACAATCTAAAAAAAGGAGAAGAACTAGAAGTTATAGAAGAGGATAATAATATTCTGATAAAACCTGTTACAACAACACAAGAAATCAAGATTACAGAGATATCATTTATAGGCATAGATAAAGAAATCGGCGAAGATTTAATCCTAGCACTCCATAAAAAAGGATATGATGAAATAAAAATACGGATAGATGACTTAGATAATATAAAAGAGATACACGCATTCCTTAACCAAATGCAATTAGGCTTTGAGATAATAAAGCAAGAGTCAGACTCAATAACAATAAGAAATATATCCAATCCTGAAATAGAACAGTTCGATAACCTGTTTAGACGCGTATTCCGGATTACGATAGAATATTCCAATAAGATTGAAGTAATAATTCAGAACAAAGAGGAAATGACACATAGCTGTATTCTTCACGAAGTTTCTATCAATAGGATATCCAACTATTGTAAAAGGATAATTATTAAAGAAAAACGCAAAAACGCCTGTTTTTTTTATGCCATAATTGAAGAGCTGAATAACATTACACGCAATCTGACCCTTCTTCTGAATAATATCATGACTATAGAAGAAGATATACCGAAAGTTATTGTGACGAAATATTCTGAAGTTACGAGCATACTGATTCAAGTATACGAATTATACTATAAATTCTCGATAAAAGAATATGCTAAAATCAAAAATACTCTGGAAACAACGAAGAGATCTATCGCGAGATTAAGAACTAAAAATATATCAGAAAGTAGCTGCTTGGATAACATAGAATTAATCCGCGAAGACATAGAAAATCTATTGGAATCAACATTAGCAACACAATTCTAATGAAATTTTCTAAGCTGAATATTGGAATTAATCATGAAACGGGATAAGTTAATTCAAAAAATATCCCAAAATACAAATAAGATATATAAAGCCACATATCCAGTTCATAAATATACATTTTAAATAGGGGTGAAAAAATGAAAACGAAAATAATTTCTATTATAGGATTGTTTGTGCTATTGGCACTTGGGACAGTATTATTAGTAGCACACGAAGTAAAAGCAGCAGCACCAGTATCATTCGAACAGGCTGCACAAGGATACGTTACGCCAATGATAGGATCGTGCAACTATTTCTGCTCTAAATGTCTTGCTGTAAGTAGTGGTGCATGTACAGCTGCTAAATCATGCTGTTAAAAAATCACATTTTTATTTTTTTATTTTAATTCTAAAAATAATGCATCAGTTTCTATAAGACTTTGATTTCTAAGATTTAAATCAGAATTGTCATAACGCATATTCTCTATATATACACTTCCTTTCATGATACCGTGCTCTTTCTCACTTTGAAAATATGTTTCATTTAACAACGCTTTCAATTTTTCGTGATACATATCCGTATCTACATCTTTAAGAAAATATAATGATTTGACTGCAGCCAGTGTATCCTTAGGTATATTATTCTTTTCGTTGAAAGGAGACATAAACAGGTAATCTATCCTGTCCTGAGGTAAATCATTAATATAATATATTTCAATCTTGTTTAAAGCCGTAGCATAATTTGTATCATTAGTGATTGTATGCATATCGTGTAATGTGAGTAGCACTTCCGCAAAATCCCTAGAGAACAAAGAAGTAGAGTTCTTAAATTCAGACTCGCTAATATTTGATAATTCGAAATAATTTCCTATAGGATTTGTACCCGCAAGAATTGCTAATCTACTCCATTTATCAGCATATATTGAGCCATTAGGTAATCTTTCATTCGATACAGATAAATAAATATATCCATCACTATCTATATTATTTCTTATAAAAGCTTTGGTTATGATAGTATAAAAAGCTAGATATCTTTCATCTCTAGTCTTATTATACACATATAAGAACAATCTTTCCTGATATAGATCATTGCACTGCGTAGTACCTTCTTCAATAGAATAATAATCTATCAGCGTGTCGCTTACGTTAATCAATTTCTTCAGATATCTTTCATCATGCGTCATTTCATAGCCAGGTATCAATGCATACATATAACGCTTTTCTGATGTGCCGTCAAAATCACTTTCCAGTATCGGTTCAGCATATTCTTTTGCATAATCTAATAATTTAGGATACTTATCAGGATATCTTTGTGAATAATCAAATAATAATCCTACAAATGCTCCTGCACTTTCAGTATCCGGACCTACCAGGATCCAATTGCCGCTCGAGTCAAGATGACTCGGATACAATGGCTTTCCAGTTTTTACGTCACGAAACTCTCTTTTGAGCAAAGGCTCGTAATATTTCTTCTCAAAGGCACGTGACTGTGTCCTAGCTGTTGCAACTTCAAGTTCTTCTATAGTCGGATTAGGATTGCGCTCTATACCATGGATAATTGCATCGACACTTTGAGTCTTATAATCCCAGACTTTGTATGCGATAAAAGACAATGCTATACATAACATCAAAACACCTACAACTATCGTAGGTTTCTTGTACTTTCTAAAAAACTCTAATCTTCTTTGTCTGAATTCAATTCTTGATAAAGATTTAATGCACTCTTTCTCAGACTTGAACGACTTAGTAGCGTCGCGTAGGGTGCCTTTATCTATGAAATCTTTTACAGCGCCATTGATATTACCTGTCTTATCGACAGTAAAATCCTGTTCCAATTTTTGCTCTAACACCTTATTTCTAGAAATATTCGAATAAGGCACCTTCATTGTCAACATCTCATGATAAACCAGCATTAATTGATATACGTCTGTTCTCCAATCTAACCTACGCTTGCTTATCTGTGCTGGAGAAAGATAATTGATTGTACCTTCAACGCCTGTCGCTCCCTTGAATTTAGCTATCCCGAAATCAATCAGAAATGGTTCCACCATATTTTGCTTCAGTCGTGTCATAAATTCTTCATCCAAACGACCTTTCCCAGAATAATCTTTGGCGCATAATATTATATTAGAAGGTTTTATATCGCAATGGATAATGCTTTTCTTCTTGCCATCATATCTTACATCATTATGTGCATAATATAATGCATTCAATAATTTAGATATGATAGATGTAGCTACATATCTTGGTAAGATCATCTTTCTCTTTCTCATATAATCAAGGACTTCCTTAAGCGAATATCCATCCACATGTTCATATCTAAATAAAAGCCAATCTTCATACTCAATAATATCATATACTTTGGGAATATTCTTATGATTCATAGCGCTGAGGATTTTGCCTTCTCTTTGAAACTGCTTCCTAGATTCGGGCTCTAGCGAATTCAGTAATTTGACGTCCTCCAATCTTCCGGACAGTTTATTATTTTTTACGACAGCCACGCCATTAGAAAAAGCAGAAGAGATATTGACATTATGACTTGTATTGACTCTGGTATTGAATATTTTTACTAATTGAAAATTTTCATTTGAGATATTATTCAAAATTTCTCTGACATAAAAATCATTCTTATTGATGTCCCCCTTGATGTCTTCCATAAGGTAAAACTATTTTTTGGCAATTTATAAATGTTATTCGCGGTGGTGGTTTCAAAACGAAACCTATATTTAATAAGAAGAAATAATAACTTCTTTGTGACGACAGAAACACATTTTTAAAGGATACAAATATTCTAGGAATATGAGCAGAACATTCACAAAACCTCAAAGCAAGTCAGTGCGACCTGTAGTAAATCAGATATATCTAATAGAAGCATATCCAGCATACATAAATCAACATTCACCAGAATTAAACGACAGGGAAAATATGCTCGAAGAATACATAGCAGGAATAGGATATCATATCAGCAATTATATAAAAGAAAAAGATAGACTTTCTCCAAAGAAATGGATTGTAGATTTTTTTAACGATAAATCAAAAGATTCCAAACAAGCAGCATATAAACTTATGCGATATGTACCAAAAACCGGCAAATTCAATTCATTAGACGCGATACCGGCTGAAATGGATAACTGGTATGAATGGTATAGAGAACTTGAAAGAATGGGAAACACACTCGCAGTAATCTCTGATGCTCAAAGTCTGAATATATTCGGAAATAATTTTTGTGAATTAAAAAAATTACGTCTACCAGCAGATAATATATTTATCAATAATAATAACAACTATTTCTTTGTTGCAACAGAAAATTGGAAAGGCCAGCCAATACCAAAATACGACAGCACACAACAAAAAACATACTTAGAAATACAGAGCCAATTACGAAAGAAGTAAACGCTAATTAAGACATAATCATACACAATATTTATAAATTCTAGGACATGATTCATATTATATTGATAATTGAGATAAATAATGTAGATAACAAGTCAGAGGGTGAGTCATATGATTAGGGTTGCAATTAATGGTTTTGGCAGGATAGGCAGACAAGTTCTGCAAGCGGGTATTCTTGATCCAAATATCGAATGGGTCGCTGTGAATGATTTGACAGATACAGCAACGCTGGCGCATCTGCTAAAATATGATTCTGTCCATGGTAAATCAAAATATCCTATCGAGGCAAAACCTGATGGTATAATCGTCAATGGAAAATTCATCAAAGTATTAGCGGAAAAAGATCCATTAAAGCTTCCATGGTTTGACTTGAATATCGATGTTGTTGTTGAGAGTACAGGATTTTTTACAGACAGGGAAGGCGCTGAAAAACATATCACTGCAGGAGCAAAAAAAGTTCTTATAAGTGCTCCCGCTAAAGGTGTCGATATAACACTAGTAAAAGGCGTGAATGAACATCAATATGACAAGGTTAAACACAAGATAATCAGCAATGCATCATGCACCACGAACTGCCTGGCGCCAATGGTAAAAGTCCTTAATGATAACTATGGTATCGTACATGGATTCATGACTACTGCACATGCATATACTGCCGATCAAAGGCTAGTAGATGCACCGCATAAGGATTTACGCCGTGCAAGAAGTGCTGCTGTGAGTATCGTACCAACAACTACTGGTGCAGCAAAGACTGTCTCTGAAGTCATTCCAGAACTTAAAGGAAAACTTGACGGATTAGCATTACGTATACCAGTTCCCGATGGCTCAATAACTGACTTTGTATGCGTACTAAAAAAACCTGTGACCGTTGAAGAAGTTAATAACCTGTTCAAGAACGTAGCATCGTTCCATCTTAAAGGTATCTTAGAGTATTGTGATGAACCAATAGTCGGTGCAGATATAATACACAACAATCATTCAGTCATCTTTGATTCATTAAGCACGATGGTCATTGATGGAACATTCCTTAAAATTGTCGGCTGGTACGATAATGAGTGGGGATATAGCAATAGGATGGTAGATATAATCAAGATACTTATCTAAATTATGAATCAGATAAGCTAAATATTATTAAACATAACATTAAAGGTGATAATATGAAACTTAGGACATTTAATTTCATTGCTAGTTTTAGTGCATTCATTCTTGGAGCACTATTCGTGTTCTCTGATGGTGCTGGCATAACGGCGAATGTGATTGGCGCAAGCGGAGACGGTGCAGGACTTGTCTCAATAATCGGTGTCGTCATGATTATTGGAGCGATAGGATTGTTCATCGTATCACAGACCAGTACGGATAATCATCCATTAGACTTGGAAAGGCTTATACGCGGAACAAAGAATCATACTAACTTGAATGGAGAGCAATATCCTGAAGAAGAAAAAAACATGCACACCAAGAAGAAAGATTAAGACTTACGAATACATACATAAGATAATAGATAGACTGATGAAGATATATATTCAGTCAGAAGTTGCGTATCTCGTATATTAGAGGTCAAAAAGTGCAGGAATACATACACTACGAAGTCAATGCGTATGATAGTCTAAAAACTATAAGACCTAATGTTGGAAAGATATTTCTTGACAAACTACTGACCATAGGCATAGTGATAATACTGCTCGTAGCAGCAATCATTTTTGTGAATTCTATTGTAGGATTGGGAATATTCTTGGATATATTGCAGACGTTCAACATCAATGTCAGTTCTGCAGATATACTCTTAGGAATCATACTGATAATAATAGTCGGTGCAGGATTGATACTTCTGGTGAATTATCTTGCGAACAAGAATGTACGATATGAATTCTATAAGGACAGAATAAGAGTCTGTGAGACTCAGGCATTTGTAATCATACAATGCAAGGATATACCGCTGAAAAATATCACACGGATAACATATAATTATGAAGGCACCATAAATAAGATACTGCATTCAGGCACGATAATTCTTGATATTACGGGAATGAAAGAGACTAAACAAGAATTAAGGTTCGTGGATAATATCGAAGAGACGGTCCAATATATCCAAAAAATCCTGCAGGAATACCAATCATTGCAGCAGATGCAATTCCAGGAGAATTATAAGATAGGCAACATAATGAAGAAGTTCTGAAAGATATCTACATAATTAGTTATATAGAAAATTAAACAGGAAATGTAAATTTTATTCTACTGTAAACGTTCCTGTGTACATATTCATTGAACATGCTATTTTGAACGTGCCAGTCTTTGTCGGCGTAAATGTTATGATATTATCCTGAACACTCACGTATTTCAATACACCAAATGCTGGTATAGTTACAGCCTTGGAACATCCAGGCATACTACCAACATTCGCAATTATATTTACAGGAACATCCTTCTTAAAGGTTGACGGTTCGAGAATGTACGTTGCATCCGAGACGCTCAGCGTAGCTGTCTGAGCAGAACCAGAATCAGCAACTACATTACTATCAATGTTGGAGGATTTATGCCCGGCAACACTAAATGCTACAACACCCAATATCACCACAACAAAAATACCGATGATAGATACTGTTTTTATCGGAAATTTATGACTCTTGGATTTTTGGGCAGTCTCATGTTTGGCTCTATTATGTGAATCTATAGCCTCTTGACTACTAAAATCTTTATTACAAATTTCGCATCGTATAGTATCATTAACCATTGCAATTATACCTCATTGAATATTTATATGTTGAAGAGCAGGGTAGAGTTTATCCTCCACATCCACATCCGCCACCGCCGCTACCCATTGAGCATCCACCACCAGTAGGTGCTGAAGCTGCAGTAGATGCTACTTGTACTTGCTGTTGTGCAGCTGCTCCTGTTGGTGCTGCGCCATCATCAGTCACCGTGAATGTTCCAGTATACATGTTCATAGTACATGCCATCCTGAATGTTCCGCTCTTGTCTGGTGTGAATTCTATAATATTATCATTTGTACTCAAAGATTTTCTTATATTAAAATCTGGTATAGTAAAACTCTTGGAACATCCAGGCATATTAGCTATGTCCGCTGTAATTCTTACAGGCACACCTTTTTTTAATACTGATGGTGTCATAACATAATTTCCATTGACGACTTTCAATGTCGCAGTTTGAACGCTTGAAGGATTGATGTTAGTTGCAGCTGCATTAGCATTGATTGCAGCCGTATTGGAATTTGCAGAATTTGCATTCAAATTTGTTTTTGCAGTAGAATATGTTGTAGTTGAATAATCACCAGCCAATATATTTCTTCCACTGATCATATTCGTAGCTGATACTATAACTATCCCTAATACGAGCAATACTGCTATAAATATTATAGCTCCTTTCACATAATCGTTCATTTTATACACCTTCGATTTTTATGTTTTTAACATAATTCAAATATAATCTGTTAATTCGAATAATCTATTAAATAAAATAGCTCATGCTCCAAATAACAGACTCTTTGGACCATAAAGCATTATCACAAGCAATATTGCTGTAGCTATAACGCCTATTGAGGCTAATGTCACGAAATCTATATCTCTTTTAACAACATCTTTACGATTCTCTACGACTTCCTCATAATACATATATACGAATCCTGCAAGTATCAGGATATTGAACAACATAAAAAATGGCATGAATATTTTTATGTGATCTGTGAACATCATTAGACCTATCATAGGACCCATAGTCCCTCCCATGATTCCAGCCATCATGCCTTGAAGTATTCCCATGATACCACAATTGGATCCTGCAATGGCTCCTGCAATTGTTCCAAGAATCATACCGACCATTGATCCTATAAAGAATCCGTTGACTGCTCCAAATATAATCCCTACCATCATCCCTATCTGCATCCCGACAGTCATCCCTATCATCATTCCAGTCATGCAAGTAACATTAGTCTTGTATAAATACATATACCATAATGATGCGCCTATAGTTGCTACACTTATATCTAGATATAACATCCAAAGTCCATATTTCGGAAGGAATGATGGAATGAATTTCCAGAATCCGAAGTATGCTATAGCTTCAATAATCAGTAATATTGCCATTAATAAAAGCGTATAATTGAAAGCACGTATCATCATAGCATATTTCGGCTTATGCTCTTTGAAGTCTCTTAATCGTTCTTTCAAATTCTTTCTTTCGAATGGTCGAAGTGATGCACGAAAACCCAATTCTTTGATAGTCTCAATCATATCTTCAATCTTCACATGATGTTCATGAGTAAATTCTACTCCATCATCATCTACGGTGAAATCTTCTATTCCTTCCATATCCTTGAATTTACGTCTTAATAATTTAGTACAGCTATCACATTCAATGTCTGGAATGTATATTTTTGTCTTAATCATGTTTAATCACCGTAGGTTTCATAACGCTTTATTTTTCAGCAATAATGAATTTGAAACGACACTGACGCTGCTTAGAGCCATTGCTCCTCCAGCTATGATAGGACTAAGCAACCATCCAGTAAATGGATAAAGTACTCCTGCAGCAATCGGAATTCCTAGAATGTTGTAGAACAATGCCCAGAACATATTCTGCTTTATCTTAGCCATTGTCTGCTTGCTTAATCTTATCGATTTCGGAACATCAAGTAAATCGTTTCTCATCAATACAATATTTCCAGTTTCCATCGCAACATCAGTTCCTGAACCCATCGCTATGCCGATATCTGCTTGCGCTAATGCTGGTGCATCATTTATACCATCGCCCACCATGACGACTTTTGATGGATTGCCTTTTTTATCTTTCATATTCTGCAATTTTTTTACATAATCCGCTTTCTCTTCAGGTAATACTTCTGAGAAAACATTCTCTTGAGCTATGCCTGCCTGTTTTGCTATGGCTTTTGCAGTCCTTGAATTATCACCTGTGATCAGATATACATCAATTTTCATATCTTGCAATTGTTTGACTGCAATCTTACTTGTATCCTTGATTGTGTCTGCTACAGCAATCAATCCTAATACATTCTTATTATCTGAAAGTATCATCACTGTCTTCCCTTGATCTTCAAGATCCTTAATCCTATCTGGATTGGTTATCTTTATTTTGTTCTTATTCATCAATCGCTGATTTCCAAGATAATATGTCTTGCCTGATATCTTTGCAGTGATACCATGACCGGGAATCGCCCCGAATCCCGACACTTTCGAAAGGATTAAGCGTTTTTCTTTAGCATTATTTACTATTGCATCTGCTAGAGGATGTTCTGAAGATTTTTCTATACTTGCAGCTATCTTAAGTAATGTGTTTTCGCTGATAGTTTTACTGAGCGAAATTATATCCGTGACTTCTGGCTTGCCATTAGTTATCGTGCCGGTCTTATCGAATATGACATAATTTACTTTGTGTGCGACTTCAAGACTGTCAGCTCCTTTAATCAAGATACCGTTCTTTGCACCTTTTCCTGTACCTACTATTATTGCTGTAGGCGTGGCTAATCCGAGAGCACATGGGCATGCTATGACCAATACTGCAACTGATGTTATCATCGCAAATGAGAATGTTTTGCCGAATACGAAATACCATAACACGAATGTGATCAATGCTATTATGATGACTGTCGGGACAAAATAATTTGCTATCGTGTCGGCAAATCTCTGTATAGGAGCTTTCCTTCCTTGAGCATCATCAATCAATCGTATAATGCTTGCTAAAGTTGTGTTTTCACCGACTTTTGTAGCTTTGAATGTAAATGAACCATGTTTATTTATTGTACCGCCTATGACAATACTACCTTTCTTCTTCTCTACTGGAATACTTTCACCAGTAATCATGCTTTCGTCGATAGAAGAATTTCCATCAATAAGTGTACCATCAACAGGGACTTTCTCTCCCGGTTTTACTATCACTATATCTCCAATTAGTACTTCATCAACTGATATTTGTATCTCTCTCTTTTTTCCGCCGACAGTCCTTAATACCGTAGCTGTCTTTGGTGATAATTGCATCAATTTTTTTATAGCTTCAGAAGTCTTTCCTTTTGCCACAGCTTCAAGATATCTACCAAGGATTACAAACGTAATCAATATCGCTGATGTCTCGAAGTATTGACCTAATTCTGGCTTAAAAAACATCGTATAAACACTAAAAACATATGCCGCAGTCGTCCCTATAGCGATCAATGAATCCATATTTGCTGACTTATTCTTCAAAGCGACCCATGCGCTTTTGTATATGTCTGATGCGACAATAAATTGTACAGGCGTTGCAAGCAAGAATAGTATGAATGCATCATATGAAATGTAAACTTTCAGCGGCATCAATACCATACCTATGATGAATGCTGGAATAGCAAATATTGCACTCAAGGTAAGATTTGTTTTTATTGACGATATTTCTTGACGCGAAGATTCTTCTCTATCTTTGAAGTCTGTAGCATTATTTGCAACTTTTGCATCATAACCGCGGGCTTGGATAATCTTGATCAAGTCTGCTTCAGATAATTTCTTATCATCAAATACCACTCTTGCTTTCGCCGTAGCATAATTCACATTAGCTTCTGTCACGCCTTCAGTTTTAGAGAGCGATCTATTGATAAGTGTTGAGCAACTTGCACAATGCATTCCAGTAATGTTTAAATCAGTTTTTTTAGTCATATTGTGTGATCCTATAGTGATTTAGTTTCATATTATTACTTCAATCTAGCATCATAGCCTTCTTTTCTGACGGCTTCAATCAATTGCTTTTCTGTAGTTAATTTTTCATCAAACGAAACAATCGCATTTGCCTTCTTCAGATCTACGTTTGCTTCCTTGACGCCTTTAGTTTCCGTCAACGCTTCCCTAACTAATATCGTACAACTCGGGCAATGCATCCCTTTAATGTTCAATTCAATCTTTTTCATGATTACACCTCGAAAAATTAATTATGCCTCAAACAAGCGCAGTGTTTGTACTTTGTATACTATCATTTTCAACAACAATAACATCATTTCTTATAGTAGCATTTTCGCCATATATTTCCTTATACATCATCTCATTATTTCTCTCTGCAACACTTGTACTAAAATAAACTATCGAACCTAAGACTAATATGATCATAGCTATAATCACAGCTACTCTTCTGGTCTTGAAATAATTTGATATATCTGCCATTGTTAATATCGTTAATCTGAAACACCTTATAAATGAACATGTGAAACTAGTTGCAGTCCACATTCAGGACATCACAGGAGTTCTAGGTATAAAAAAGATACCAAATAGCCTTTATAAGGTTTATGAAAGAGTAGAGAATGTAGAGAAAATATAGATAATCACTTGCATCATTCATGCTTCAATATGACTACGTTTGTCATTCCACGTCTTTTACGTTCAATGAGGCCTTTACCTTCAAGCCTATCGAGAATTCTGGTGATCTTTACCTTGGATTGTTTTGTATTCTCAACTAATTGTGATTGGAATATCGAACCATTACTCTCTATGATATTTTCCATGACCGTCCTTTCTTCCGGCTCAAGAGTGTTAAGTACATTCTTGTAGTGTGCCTTATCGAATCTCTTGGCTTTGACTTGTTCCTTTATTACCTTGATCTCATGATGTACTTCCTTGACAATCTGCGGATCATCTTTTGCAAAGAATATCAGATACAATCCTACCAATACCACGAACACCATCAGTCCTAGTCCTACATTCGTCTCGAAACTTATACTGCCCCACATCGGACAGGTAGGACCATGACTGCAACTATCATCAACTATTTTTGTTAAAGATTTGTTAAATAACCATACTAAGAATCCTATCAATAGTGAGATGCCAACAACAATTATTCCTACATAACGGTTTCTCATAATAGGTAAAGAGAATGATGTTATTTAAAGGTTATGAAACTCAGAATGAATCCTTAAGCAATAGCCTTCCCATCCATAGATATTCTAATCCAGTATATATGGTAAATATTGTCGCTATAAACATAAGCACCCAAGCATACGGGATAGTCAGAATTATCGCTCCAACGGCAAACATCTGAAGATTGGTTTTTACCTTACCAGACATGGTTACAGGTATCGTCGTATTCTTTGAGAGTGCGAGCATCCTTAATCCGGTTATCAAGAACTCTCTCGCGATTATGGCATAAGCCATCCATGCATCCACACCTTTCCCAATCAAAAATACCAATGCTGCACTTATCAATAATTTATCGGCTAACGGATCAAGCATCGCTCCGACAGGAGTGATTTCATTACGCTTTCTTGCGATGTATCCATCAAAGAAGTCAGACAAAGATATCAATGCAAATACTACTGCAGCAATAATAGCATGATACCTCATTTCGCTCAATAACACCAAGATAAATACAGGTATTAAAAGTATCCTGGCTAGCGTTATCTTATTGGCCAAATTATTTATCTGATTTTTGTTTGTGTTATTTTTTCTTATGTTTCTTTTCATTTCGGTTCTTTTCAGTTCGTTTATTCTTTTTAGTTTTTGTATCTTTATTAGCTTTGATTTTGATATTCTTCTTGACTTTAGTAGTTTTTAGAGAAGCATTTTTGGTTTTTACTTTGGTCTTTGCAGTAGTATTTACAGTAGTTTTGGCAGATGTAAAAACCTCTTTGACTATCTCTTCAGTTGAATCTGGAAGCTTTAATATCAAATACCCCGTCAATACATAATTCAATCCAGATAATACTGTTATTATCACAGTCAAATATAACAATATATCTATCCATAAAGCATAGTATCCATTAAGCGAAGCCACGATATATATCAACATGGACAGCAATTGAAACACAGTAGAAGTCTTACCCAATATGCTTGGAGCCAGATATTGCTGTTTTTTCTTATATATAATCAATGCGCCACCACATACTATCAAAAAGTCTCTTAATATGATTATAAGACCAATCCATAATGGAAAGTGGAATTTTATCAATAATGCTAACATTGATACTAATATCAGGACTTTATCGGCGATAGGATCCAATATCCTGCCGAATTGCGTCTGCATATTTAATTTTCTTGCGAGCATCCCATCAAGGAAATCGGTAATCGAAGCAATCAATAATATGATGAATGCGACAAGATACTTATCGTTTAACAGAAATATCATGAAGAATGGTGCCAAGATTATCCTTAACATAGTAAGGATGTTAGGTATATTGAATACAATCTTTAAAGTGTTTTCATTTATATTTTTTTCGTTTGTATTTGCATATGTTTTATCATGCATATATCATCACCATTTTTCTTTTCTGATACCTAAATAAAAAGAGATATGATTTACTATTATCAATAAGAAGAAGCTAATGATTATGGAACACAAGAAAAGCTGCCATGACAAATAAAGGTAAATCAGTGGCAGGATAAAGATATATGCGCCTAAGACTAAATCAATCTGATCCCATGGAACAAAACTCTCACCAGAATCGATATCCATCCTCCTCTTGAAGAAGCTTTCCACTAAATCGCCAGTTATCGCTCCAACACCCATCAATAACCCTAATAAGATAATGATATAATGACTGTTATAATTTATTCCAGAAACACTAATCGAACTGAATAATGTGAATCGATATAAGAACATCTGTAAATATGCACCGATTATACCGCCAATAGCTCCTACAACAAATCCTCTATATGTCTTATTTTTTCCAAACAAAGGTTTATTATCAGGGAATCTTTTGCCATAGTCAACAGGAATATTCAGAAACTCTAATAGTTTAAGTTTTTTCGCTATAGGAGGAGCCATATTTGCAAAATATGCTGGAATAAGAAAATATGCACTCTTCAATAACAATAATAAAAATGCGCTTACTTCCATTTCTTCACCCTAATTATACCGATTGGATACTTATAAAATACCGAAATTAAAAATGATAATAATCCGAACTTATTCGTACCGCCTGGAGTTGTCTTTCCTTTCTTAAGTGCGGTTCTTAAGTCACCTTCAAACAAAGTATAACCTCTGCCTATATCGAAAGGCAGATGCGCATCACTTGAACCTGTCTGAGGAAAATTCAACTTCAACGCTTCTTTCAGTGCAGCATCATTCGAAAACTTAAAATTTCTTGAATTGAAAGTCTCCACTGCATCAACTTTGCCTTTAAGTTTACTCAAAGGATACGTAAAAGACAATCTGTGAGTTATTGTCGAAGGATGAGGGATTATCGCTATACCGCCTTGACTTCTTATCTCCTTCAATACTGTAAGCAAATCCCTGCTCTTGATCTCTTTATAGATATACAATGCTACGACATCACCATAATTTGTCGATATCTCCTCTCCTGGTATTATCTCAAGATTCTTGTCCTTATTAAGTTTTTTAAGTAAGGGATATGCCTTCATAGTATGATGATCAGTTATGGCTATGCCGTCCAATCCGGCTTTCTTGGCTCTGTTAAGAATTGTTTCAGGACTAATCACGCTACAAGGAGAATAATATGAATGAATATGAATATCGTACTTCTTCATAGCACATTTTCTATTATTTAAATTATTTAAATGTATGGTATTTTTATTTAAATAGGGATAGTGTTATGTAATATTCCATTATGACGTAGGCGTTATCTAACTCGCCCTAGTCACAGGTCTACGTACAGTTACTGGTGCCGGTGCTGGTGTGGGTGTGGCAACAGGTGCAGCCACAGGAGATGACTGTACATTATTATTGGTATTTATGACCGGCGTAGGCAAGTTTGCTTTAGCATACAATTGTGTAACGCTGGCTGTCAAACTATCCTGATACGCTAACTCAGCCTGTAACGTCTGATTTAGTACACTCAAAGATTGCTCTATCCTTTGCGAAGAAAGATACATGTCCTCTTTACGGACGTTATAAGAATCTACAGCTGTACTATTAGAAATCAATTGATTTGCAAAATAAAATATGATTGATGATAAAATTAATCCAATCACAAATAGTGCTATAACAGTAGTTTTCGTCATATTAATCATTCCTCTCATTCAACATTATAAGCATTATCATCAACAGGTACAGTATTTATAGTATTAAAAGTTTCTGTAGGTGATGTCGCAACATTCCCTACATTTGTAGGTGTCGATGAAACTGTCGACACCGTTGCTTGACTATTCATCTTTTCAGTCAGATTCTTTATATCCGATTCAAGCAACATGTTTTTAGAGTGTATGTTTGCAGTAATATTAACAAGCCATTGCGTATACTGCAAATAATAAGTATTTTGCACCTGCAACTGTGCATAACTCTGAGCATAATCCTGATTATAATTAGTATCGTAAATAGTTTTAAGAGTTCCAGCTAGAGTAGCCAAACTTACAGAGAATAATATTATGGAGATTATTATCAAAGCGTGTTCCATCTTCGTCTTCAAAGAATCTAAATTAGATAAATAAACAATCCCTAAGATTCCTGCAACAAACATAAAATACAGTTCCTTAAATTGATTCAATGATCTGATGAAACTGGTATTGAAACCTGTATCAACTGTATTGATGAGTCCAAATAATATTATGGTGCCGAATAAAAATACAAATATTATTAGTATAATTCCGACAATCGATTGCATATTCAGGATTTTTGACGATTTGCTCATTTGAACGCAAACCTCTCATCATGTATTTTACTGGCTTTAACATTTTTTTCTAGCAGAGCATCTCTTATCGTCGTCTTTAAACTTGCTGGACCACACAGATACCATTCATGATTCTTCAAGTGAGCATGTTGAATATGACTGTTCTTAGCAATCTCTTCTAGATTCAGATATCCTTGATCATTGCTCACCCAAGGAAATACTCTGAAATTCTTGTTTAATTTAGCAATATCCTGTAATTCTTCAAGATGTACGAACTCATCCCTGTTCTTGACACTATAATATAGATCTACGCGTCCAGTCTTATTATGCCTAAAATCTTCGGCCAATCCTAAAAAAGGAGTTATACCTATCCCGCCTGCAACCCAAACCTCATCATCATATTGTGCTGATGTATGAGTAGAATCATTAGCGTCAGTATTGGTATTATTATGGAATCTTCCGTAAGGACCTTCGACAATCACAATATTTCCTTCACGTAGTTTTCCAAGCTGACCTGTAAAATCTCCAAGATTCTTGACTATTATCCGAATATTACCGTCACCGGGAGCAGAAGCTATAGAGAATGGATGACTTTCGTTGTTTACATTCTTATTCTTGAACTTTACAAATATGAATTGTCCGGACTTAAATGTTATGCCATCAGCCATATTATCATCCATATCAGCTGCACTGCCAGTCTTGCTGCCAGTCCTGCCGCTATACTTACCAATACTATAATCTTTCGATGCAAGCGGTGCAAGTATTATCTCAAAACAACCATTAATCTCATTAAGCTTTTGTATCCTGTATCTTTTGGAAAACAATCTTCTACGCGATAAACTATATAAGAATGCGCCCAGACCGACGATGCTCACAATAGCAGCATAGACGTAATATCCGTTGAATATATTATCTAAAGCGACAGTGTTTCTAACTAGGAATATATGCAAGATAGCAAGAATAAAAAACGCTCCTAAGAATTCATGGGTAAATTTCCACGTATTATATTTTAACTTACCATAGAGTGTAATCATCAATAGAATAATCATTCCTAGCAGAGCAAATAACCCGAAGTCTACACTAATAAGTCCTCCAGGCAGCAAATAAGTCGCCGCTAACTTGATATTCGCTGGAATATATCTCATAACTAAGAATAATGGATGTAACAATAGCAGTATAAAACTTGTAGCTCCAAGGATTGCATGTACTGGATAAATCTTATCAAGACCGCCAAATAGGTCTTCAATCCATTTCGCTCTCGTAGATAATATGAATGTGATTGCAAACAACGTCATCCCTATAAGCCCGCAGACTTGTCCAAGAGTATGGGTTATAGATGAATGATTATGTGGACCAAAAGTTAATAATAACAAAACAGGAATGATCCCAATTACAAATATTCCAGTCCATGCAAATATTAATTCAAGTTTCATCAACTACCTCATTAATTATCAATTTCTCAAAACCATTGTAATATTTTATGTTTAAATGTTTATCTATAATCATGGCCGGGTATCCGGCTTCTTTCATCATACCCTCTCTGACTTTCTCGTTACAGACCATAAGTATTGTCGCATATGCATCTGCATATGTAATACTATCAGCGACTACAGTTGCAGATATAATATCCTTCTGATTCAGGATATGTGAATTCGAATAATCATTAACATACTGCTTATAATCTCCAGATGTAGCCACGCCTTTATCCTTAATCTTTATAGTGTGAATGATCGTATCGTTTCTGGGATGCTGTATCCCTACTTCTCTCTCATCACCAAATATCGCTAAATCTCCTCTTGCATCAATGTATCCGGATTCTATTCCTTGCTCCATCAAAAATTCTGCTAAACGTTCAGCTATATATCCTTTAGCAATACTCCCAAGATCTATCCATACATCAGGAGCATGTAACATTATTACATCTCCACTGATTTCTATGTCCTTGTATGAACATTTTGTGTTGGTAGAGGATTGACCTTTTTTTCTCTCCAAAAATCGTTTACCTAACGAAACATCATATTCACCATTCGATGACTCACACAATTTTAATGCTATTCTTAGAACTTTAAGCAATTCAGCGGATGCCTTGATGTGCCTATCATTGTTAAGAGTCGATATCTCGCTATCCGGATCATATAGATTGAATATCTTTTGTAGCCTTAATGCTAAACTGTATGCATCATTAAGTATAGGCTCGCTGAATGTTTCATCAGCATCCAAATAGAACCCCATTACCGTTCCGAATAGAGGATATTTCTTGCTAATAGCATGTTGGTCAGTATTATACATATTATCAATCATAAGCAAGAAACTACAATATTGTTTAAAAAATTTACTAAACATAAATCAAGAACAAAATAAAATAAGAGAGCTAAAAAAAAACGTTGCAAATAAGAATAAAATATAATCAGAACCAACTGATTATATTATTAACATATATTGTGCTTAAGTGTTTCTTATTCTGCAATGAATTCACAACTTCCGATTTCACTTTCATGTGATCTATATGATCGGCAGTCTCTTCCTCTTTAGCTAATGCATTAGAGAAATTTGTACTATACTCACCGTACTTCTCTATCTCAGTAAGCAACTCTTTAAGCTTATCATTCAAATGTGATACTGTATGTTCATCCTTATGTTTCTTATGAGCATCGACAGTCTTCAATACACCCTCGACCGTCTCATCAAGATCCTTAAGTTGCTTCAATATGTCAATCGCCCATCTCTTCAACTTTACAGGCTTATTGGAGCCTCTAGGATGCTCTGACATAATATCTACGAGAGCATTATATGAAGAATTATGCGACATCGCTTCCTTGATAGAATTCTCGACGTGAGTATTCATCTCACTCAAGAACTTCTCAATCTCCTGGACATTAGAATCAGTAAATGCTTTTAGAGTGCCAAATTTCTTCAACATCTCAACGCCATACCTAATATAATCTTTATGCAAAAACATGTGTCTCACCCAAAGTGCTTAGGACAGTATCATTTATAAAGTTAGCGAGAATGAGAAGAAAAGATGACATAAGCATATAATGTATATTAATCATTAAATCGCTAACCAATATAACCATTCAAGGCAGTCATCTTGCATAAAACAATTAAAGATGGGACACTAAAAAAAGTATGAAGCATTCAACCCTTAGAATCCAGAGTAGCGAATTTGACTGGCTAGGGTATTGCACATCCTGCAATGTTGAATGTTGTCATAACGTGGATCCGTCCATACCAAAAAACGAATGTACAAAACCAGGAATAGAAAAACATTATATGTCAAATACGAACACAAACAGTCTTACAGATAAAGTAGAGACCAATTCTACAATAAACGTATCAAATGACAATACATACGACAACAGGCCGATTGAGTGTCAAATATTTCCATTCGCAATAAGGGACGTTGACGGGAAATTGGAGTGGATGAGACATAATATTTGTCATGCGACACCAGCATTGGATTATGGGAAACAAATAGATTTCTTTGAAAGGCAATTCTCCAAAACATTGTCTTTAGAACATATCAAACAATATGTAGAACAGGAAAAATTACATAATCCAGAAAAATATTCATCAAATAATTTCACAAGGATAAGAGAAGTCAGGTGGTCTGGCTGATAGATAAAAAAAAATTAACATAAGAAATAATCACTAATAAATGTTAAAAAAAGTCATAATTCAAAATCACCATCACAAAGTAACGAATGGCACAAATTTCTAGAATAACTGTAGCAGGCTTTAAAAAGGAAGTATAACCACTATTAGATAGAACTAAGCACCAAAAAGACGAAACATTTATAAATAGGTAAACACAACGATATAGCATTATTTAAATCAAAACCAAAGGGAAAACGTGCATAGCACGAACAGACCTTAAAAAAGGTGAAAATGACCAGAATAACTGCAAATCCTGTTTACAAAAACATACAAGTTTCGCCAAATAGCGCCATATTAACCGCTATACCGGGCAATAATTCTTCAATAAATCCTGTACAAAACAAATATAATGGACTAGGTGGTTCTTTAGACATGATTCTCACAAACAAAGAATCAAAAAGATTGGAGCACGGAAGGATATTCGCTCCAGGCTTACAAGATAACGAAAGAATATACCAATTCTTAAAAAACAGTCTTCCAAAAGATAAAGCATTAGAATATAGTAGACAGGAAGTCGAAAGCATCTTAGAAATAGATGCCAACGTCATAACTTGTGTTGAGAACTCTGCAAAAGATCTTGTAGGAATAACAATTTCTTATCCAGCAATTCTTATTCCAAGTATTGCAGAAAAAGAAAAATGGTCTCAACAGGGAGGATTTGATCCTAAATACTTTAATAAGGGAGCAATATACAATGAATTACGTGCTGTAGATTCAGCATATCAAGGAAATGGTCTAGGTAAAGTAATGATGGGTAAATTAATATTAGACAGTGCTAATAAAGAATTTAATCAAATCGTTTTATATTCAATAGAAAGAGCGTATCAGAATCACGCAGACTTAGGTTTCAAGGATTTAGGACTTAAAGTATTATCCTTCCCAGATAATGATATAGGACGCACACACTTAATGAACCTAGACATAGACCGACATAAAATAGCAGAATCTCACAATGTATTGAATAAATATATTCTAAAATGAATAAGATCATAGATGTTCATATCCATGCGGATTTCTCTAACAATTTGATGATAAAAGGATCTAAAGAGAGCGGAATATCTTATTCCGATGCTGAATTAGCGAAAACATTGAAATCAAATAATATTAAACATGCTATTCTTGTGCAGATATATGGTGCGAGTTATGATGGAACACCTGTACCAACTTTCAATCCTATTAAAGAACTAAAGAACACGCCTGTCAATTGTTCGATTCTTGTAGCAGTAAATCCTCTAATCAAACAAGACATATCTGCTTACGAAAATCTGGCTAAATCGAGAAAAATCCAAGGTTTCAAGATATATCTAGGATATTATCATTTCTATCCGTACGATAATGTGTATAAACCATTCTATGAACTCGCTGAGAAATATAATCTTATAGTGATGTTCCATACCGGAGACAATTATAGTTCAAAGGCAAAAGTCAAGTATGCTCATCCATTGAACGTCGATGAAGTGGCAGTCGACTATCCTAAAGCAAGATTTATAATAGCACATCTAGGAGAGCCTTGGGTATATGATGCTGCTGAAGTCGTGTACAAAAATTCTAATGTATACGCAGATGTATCAGGATTAGTGACGGGTGACCTGAAGAAAATAACGAACTTCAACCCAAGAAAATTTAAGGAAGCACTAGAGTATAGCGGTTATGATAGGATATTATACGGTAGCGATTGGCCTCTAGCGCCGATGGATAAATATATTAAATTCATAAAAACGTTGATCCCAAAAAAAGAACAGGATAAGGTATTCTACGAGAATGCAAAAAAATTGTTTGGGATAAAAGATTAAATCTTTAGAAATTTTATCTCGAAAATAACATTCTTTATCCCCTTTAACCGAAATGTAGAATCATATCTAATAATCTCATGAAATCCGCAATTCTCTTGAAGCTTGATTGATATATCATTATCTGAACCGACATCAGCATACATTCCTTGATATCCTTTATCTTTTGCTACTTTAAACGCATATCTTGTCAACTTCGTCGCCAAACCTTTGCCTCTAAAAGCAGAATGGACACCGACGCCTGCATGATATGCATATTTTTTGTTGAGTCTAATCTTTTTCGGGACATCCGAAAGATGATTCTTAAGAGAATCGAATATAAAATAGCCCGTAATTTTATTTGAATCATATTCTTCACATACCAGAAATATTCTATTATTGGTTGGATTAGAAATAAAATCTGAAATAATACCTCTTAATTCAATCAAAGATTTTCCAGGATAAACATATTGAGCGTAAGTCGTATTCTGCATCACTTTGATTATAGAATCGATATCTTTAATGGTTGCTCGCCTGCATTTGAACATTATAAGACAATATTTTTCAATTTTATAAATATTTCTGACTTTAAATTTATTTAGAATAGGTATTATTTAATAATCGCGTCTTCAATTACAACTCTAGTCTTCAATTATATCTCTAACCTGATTTAATGCGTATTTTACATTCGTAAATTTATCTAAGGGAATTTTTAGACCTGAATAAAATTCTCTGTTTTTAAGCCATTGATTAATTTTAGCACACTTAACTAGCAGTTCTTCTTTTTCCTTTCCATTATCCAGCTTCTCCCCTAAGGGATATAAACCATCAGCAAAATGCTTCAAACTAAGAGGTTCAAGATTTAGAACTTCTGCACTCGATATAGGATAGCCTTCTCTGACTATAGGCACTTTAAGCAAATGTTGCATTGCAAAAACGATTTCAGAATAATAAGGCAACCGTTTTGGATTAACACCTTTTTTTGTTATCAATAGTAACTTCAATATAACTAATTCATCATAGATGCATTCAATCAAATCAGGATCAATTACGTTAACCATATTAAGATAGATTCCTAATCGTTATCGAATCTCTAATCATTCTCGATTCTAGGAGCTAAGATGAACACCATCTGTATCTTGTCTAGTTCTTTATACTCGAGCTTCAATGGATAATCCTTGTTGAATTGAATATATACCTGACTGCTTATCTTTGAGCCTTGGATCATCTTTTTCAAATATTCGACTGAATATTTTGATTTGACTTTTTCTGCAGTCTCAATCACTACATCATCTTCAGCCTTTATCTCGACAGTTGCCTTTCCAGTGTCTCCGCTTGCGTTGACTAAGAATTTCTTATCTTCAGATTGGAATGTGACTGATTCAGCTACAATCTCAACATCTTCGATAGCATCATTCAACATGCTTGATGGACACTTGATGGTGGTCTTGAATTTCAAATCCGGCTCTTTATGTTCCTTCTCTTGCTGATCAATCAACGGAAGATAGAATGTCCTTATAGTTGAACCGCTGAGTATCAATTTCAACTTGTTTTCAGCGACTTCCAAAGTAAGATTATCGCCGCCCTTTATTCTTCTCAATACTTGCTTTAGATTATTAAGATTTATAGCAATATCAGTCTCTTCTTTGACATTATATTCGACAAATGCCGAACTAAGCAGTCTGAATACTACCATGGCAACATTTGCTGGATCCATGGCAATCATCTCGATGCCATTCTTTCCAATCTTGAATTTTGCTTCTGTAACCAGGTCAGAAATAATCGTTATTGGTTCTTTAATCAGTTTAGTTTCCGCTAATACTAATTTCATATTCAACGCCCCCACAAATATCCTTAATACCACTATAGAATGTTAATTACTTTAAAAATTTGATTATTACACGTAATCCGATTATAATACGGTTACAAGCCATCTAGAGAATAGATATATCCATAGCAAAGTTTTTAAATTATTATTCTAGTACGAGATGCATGAAACCTAAACAAAAGAGCAATAAGACCATCAAAAACAATAATTCTAAAACAGCCTCTAAACCTAAAGCCATAAAAATAATCGGCGAAGTCTGGGATCTAGAGCAGATACTCGCTGGCAAATCATTCGATGAATGGTTGAAGGTAATCAATGCTTCTATTGAAAGATTCAAGAAATATAGAGATATATTGAATAATAACATAACTCCTCAAAAAGTCTTGGAGATAGTGAAACTTGAAGAAGAAATAGCTGTGAATGCCGGAAGAGTGGAAGTATATTATTCATTGAAGTTCCATCAGGACGTCAAGGATTCGCAAGCGTTGGCGAAACTCGGCCAATTGAAGCAGATAATTGCACAGATAAATAATGACATGATATTCTTCAGCCTGTGGTTCATGCATCTAGATGACAAGGTTGCTAGCAAGATATTGCAATCCAAAGAATTAGCACCGTACAAATATAATCTTGAACTTACAAGAAAATCTAAACCATATACGAAAACTGAAGAGATAGAAAAAATATTGGAGATTAAAGACATAACTGGCGGAAACGCTTATGCAGAATTGTATGACATTATAACAAACAACTATCTTTATGATTGGTTCGGAAAAAAAGTTGCGCTTGAAGAGATCACATCATATTTCAAGAATGAAGATCCAAAATTACGTCAAAAGGCCTATGAATTAATATTAGGAAAATATAAGGAAGATAGCACCGTACTTGCAGAAATATATAAGGACGTCGTCCAGGATTGGTGCAACGATGGAATAAAGATAAGAGGATATAAGAACAGTATCAATATAAGAAATATCAGCCAAGATATTAGTGATGAAGCTGTAGACACATTACTGAGAGTGGTTAGAAAAAATGTTGGCTTATTCAAGGATTATTTCAAACTGAAATATGAACTGAACAAGAAAGCAGGACAAAAGTATCCTTACTCTAGATATCACTTATATGCTCCGCTTGCATTGAAGAACAAAAAAACATACGATTATGGATATAGCAAAACTTACGTCCTAGATACATATAAGAAATTTGACCAAAGATTCTATGACCGTGCATTAAGGATATTTAATGACAGACACGTCCATAGTCATCCTACACCCGGAAAACGTGGAGGAGCATTCTGCATGAGCGTAAACAGAGGCTTGACACCATATCTATTATTGAATCATAGCAATAATCTTAAAGACGTATTTACCATGATACACGAATTAGGTCATGGAATACACGACATATTTGCTGCAGAAAAACAGACGGATATGGAAAGGCACGCGCCATTGATAATATGCGAAACGGCATCAGTATTCAGCGAGATGATACTTTCCGAAAGATTATTGTCTGAAACAAAAGATGTCGAGGAAAAGAAATATATAATAACACAATTATTGGACAACCAATGGGCGACAGTGATAAGACAAGCATATTTCGTCATATTTGAAGTCTATGCTCATCAAGAGATACTGAAAGGAGCCACAAAAGAGAAACTGGATGAACAGTATAATGAATTCTTGAAAGAACAATTCGGCGATATGCAGATTCCGGAATTATTCAAGAATGAATGGAACTATATCTCACACATACATGAAATGCCATTCTATTGCTATGCATACGCTTGGGGCAACCTATTCGTACTGGCATTATATGATATGTATAGGAGAGAAGGCAAGCCATTCATAGAAAAATATATCGACCTATTAAGTTCTGGCGGAAGCGATAGTCCTGCTAATGTCATGAAGAAGTTAGGGATAGACGCTGAATCAGAAGAGTTCTGGCAGCGTGGATTCAATATAATAAAGGAAGAAGTCGAAGAATTGAGGAAATTGGCGAAATAAGCTTTCGATACCTAAGTAAAGCATGGTGCAACATTTCATAACTTTTATAAATAAAACTTTCTTCCTTTCATAAATAGTTAACTTTCTTAACTATTCACACTCTTAACAGTATGGCAAAAGCGCCATTAATAAAAACTATGGAGGCCAAAATGGAAGATAAAAAGATACAAAAATTCACGAACAACATCATATTGTTATTCCCTATCTACCACAAGAACCTGATAAGGTCACACGAGCAATGCTCGTTGATAACACCGTTCAATCCTAAATTCAGGATTCTCGGTATGCTTATGTTCTACGGCACTATGCCTATGTCTACCATATCAAAAAAATTATGTGTGACCAAACCCAGCATAACTGCTCTTATCGATAAATTAGTTGAAGAGAAGATGGTTTCAAGACAACATGAGAAAGGAGATAGGCGTGTAATCAAGATAAGCCTGACTGAAAAAGGAAAAAATTACTTGATACAGAGCAGAAACGAAACAAAGGAAACCATTAAAAAGAATCTCTCAACACTCAGCGAATCTGACTTCAACAAATTGTTCAAGGCTTCAGAAGACATGATCCAGATATTATCCAAGATAAATGAAGGAGAAGACCTAAGTAAAGTCATGGATAAAATGAAGATTTGATAATATAAAACAAAAACGATAAGAATCAATAGAGGTAGAATTTCATGAGCGACCAAAAAATACCAGAACATAAACCTGAACATAAACTTGAACAACACAAACTTAATATAATACAAAAGATAAGACAACATAAATTCTTCTTAGAGATAGCTATAATTGTTGTACTTATCATCGCCATAGCAGGCATACTAATATATACCGATATATCAAGCAGGATATCGATTGATGCATCACAAATATATGCACCGACAATCTCTCTTGCACCAATAACTCCAGGAGTCCTTGAACGAGTATATGTATCTGAAGGAGATTCAGTAGGAAAAGGAAAGACTGTCGCAGTTATAGGAGGTCAACCTCTTAATACATTGACTGGAGGTATAATCACATCAGTCCAAAACACTCCCGGCCAAATAGTCAGCAGCGCAACTCCCATAGTCAAAATGATTGACCCTGACCAGTTAAGAGTCATAGGCCATATAGATGAAGATAAAGGATTGATCTATATAAAGGTGGGAGAGAAGGTCACATTTACAGTCGATGCATTTGGATCAAAAAAGTATGAAGGCACAGTAGAATCTATAGGTCCTAGTGCAAGACAACAGGATATAGTGTTTAGTATATCCGATAAGAGACAAGTAAGTCAATTCGATATTACAGTAAAATATGACGTAGATAAATATCCTGAACTGAAGAACGGAATGTCAGCAAAGATGAAGGTGTACAAGTACTGATTATACCATCGCCGTGAATAAAATCCTTTGTGAAACCTTGGACCGATACTTATGGTAAAATCTGAAAACTTGAAATGGTGGATACTGACTACAGTAATAATAGGAACATTTCTAGGTAGGCTTGACCAGACAATAGTCAATCTCGCACTTCCAAGAATAATTGATGATTTTGGAATCACAGTAACTGCTGCAGGATGGATTGGAACAGCATATATTCTAGCCAACGCAGTATTTGTACCAGTCTGGGGAAAGCTTGGAGATACCATAGGCAGAAAAAAAGTATATCTCATAGGGTTTAGTATATTCATAGTCGGATCATTACTCGCAGGGTTAGCGTGGAATTTAAGTTCCTTGATTATATTTAGGGTGATTCAAGCTATTGCTGGGTCGGCAGACTATCCGACTGCTATGGCAATAATCGCCGTAACGTTCACTAAAGGCAAAGAAAGAGCGCAAGCATTAGGATTATGGTCGGTATCATTTGCTGCGGCATCAGTATTCGGTCCACTCGTCGGAGGACCATTGATAGACACGTTCGGATGGCGAAGTGTATTTCTGGTAAATATTCCCGTAGGTATAATTGGTATCATAATGGCCATGGTTTTCATAAGTGAATCCACAGCAGGAGAAAAAAATGCAAAATTCGATTGGTGGGGCGCAATAACTTTAGGATTAGGATTATCGTCGCTCGTCCTAGTTCTAGACAAAGGTCTAGATTGGGGATGGTTATCAGGAACGGCAATATTGATGTATATCACTACATGTACTTTCCTGTATATATTCTATAAAATAGAGCAGAACCATGATGAACCTATTGTAGATTTCAAATTTTTCAAATCATCAGTATTTGTAGGATCATTAGTAAATAATTTCATAGTATTCATGGCGCTTATCGGAGCAATATTTTTGATACCTGTATTTGTCGCAACATTCATGGGTTATAACGCTACACAGACAGGCTACTTATTTCTTCCGATGGCATTCTTTATGGTGATAGCATCTATGCTCGGGTCAAAATTGACAGGAAAAGTGAAATCATATATAGTAATAACAACCAGTACAATAGTTGCTGGAATCGGATTATTGCTGTTTACCGTAATCGATCCACGATCAGGACCGCTTGATATAATAATACCTATGTCAGTGATGGCTTTTGGCCTCGGATTTGCGATGTCGCAAAGGACTAACGCAATAGCTTCTGTTGTAGAAGCACACGAGATGGGCATGGCATCATCTGTTCTAGCATTAGCTAGAAATATTGCTGGCGCATTCGGAATAGCATTGTTCGGCACATTGCTCAGCAATTCCGTTGGAAGTGCTGTTCTCAATACTGCGAGAAATAGCGTCGTACACGCAACAAGCGCCATACAATATCAAGAGGGCGTCACATTAATAATACTTCATGCCAACATTGTGGCGTATCATATAGTATTCATAACCGCAGCATCAGTGTTGTTCATCGGAGCAATATTATCATTCGTCATAAAACCTAAAGTCGAAAGGACAGATGTTCAAGTGCATGTGGAGTAGTTATAACTAGATTTTACAAACAAATATAAACCACCTGTTTTTCTTTTCATCATGCACATTCCAAAACGTTATGGCGAATCACGAATTGAAACGTGTCCGTTCTGCGGAAGGCAAGCAATCAATAAGAATCCTCAAGGCGTTCCAGTATGCAATGACCATAAGGATAAGAATCTCCCAGAATTCAAATGTGTGTGCGGTTCATATCTGTTGATGCAAGAAGGTAAGTTTGGTATATATTTTAATTGCATGAAATGCGGCAACATGAATTTTAAGAAAGCGCTGGAAATCAATCCTAATATTCTACATGCTGAAAAAACTAAAGAGAAAATTGAAAGACCTGAGATTGCAAAGAGACAAGCGGCTCGCACGGAAACAATTCGAAGCGATGATTCAAGATATTTTAGATAAATCGCCTTAAAAAGTGCCTATTATATACATTTATCCTACATAAACTTTAAATAAAATATTATTGTTCGAAAATCATGAAATTCTCAATTACTAGTTCAGATATGGATGTTATCGGAATGTTCTATAATAAAGCTCATGAAACATTCTCAAAAATATCTCCAAAAGAGGCAGCACTGGAGATAATCGTAGGCGATACTATATATACCAATCCTTCATTGAATAAAGTCCAGGAATTATACAATGATAATATCAGACTTACATTCACATATAGATTCCGAGATTAAAGTAATCAGAAATCACAATCCTAAACATTCTTTTATTTCTTCATGAACGGTATTAGCATCCTGATTTCCATCTATTATGCAAATCTTGCTACTCGAATATCTTTTTTTCAACAAAACATATGCTTTTTTCATGCATGATAGATATTTCTCATTCATTATGTAGTCGTCCGTTATTCCAGAGATGCCTGTATGCTTATGTCTTGACATAGATATAGGAATGTCTACATCTATGAGTATTGCTTTGTCAATATATTTTTGAAATGATTCATAAAATTTTATTGCAGCATCTACTTGCTCCTTTGTTAGTGTATTGTTCAATAATTCTGCATGAAACCACGCGAATGCATCATAGAATCCTCTATCCAATATGATTAAATCAGGTTTAAGAACGACTTGCGCATAAGTTAATTTTTCAAGTACTTTATTGAAGAATAGGACATTATATTTCCATACATCATGTACATGAACAAGCACATCTTTCTCTATAATCCTGTCCTCTATTATGTAGACATTTTTTCCTAGAGATTCGTAATGCTTCCTCAACAATTTAATCTGATGTGTTTTACCTGACCTGGGTGGTCCTAAAAATTCTATTATCATTTTGTAACCTTATACGAACCACTATATCTCTATCTTTGCAAACATCTTTGCGCCGATTATCAATAAGATTGATGTTATCACAAACAATAAGATCAAATCTAGCACGGCACCGAAATATGATATCCCGGTAAGCGCCCATCGTATGCTGTCAACACCATAACTTAATGGATCTATCGAAGCTACGCGTCCCATCCATACCGACACATCATCCAACGGAAATATCGCTCCAGACAAGAAGAACAGCGGCATCACTAGGAAGTTCATTATCAACTGGAATGCATGCATATCGTCAAGCACTGAAGCGATGGCCGTACCTAATGCCGTGAATAATATTGCAATCATGAACATGAAGAATATCGTTAAGATTACCATCCCTAATCCAGGAATCTTAAAGCCTACTAATGTCGAGACCAGTAATACCAATAATCCTTGAAGCACTGAAACAGTTGCTCCGCCTAAAGTCCTGCCGATCATTATATCTAATCTTGATACAGGTGCGACAAGCGTCTCTTTCAAGAATCCGAATTGTTTATCCCATATTATCTCTATACCAGAAAATATTCCTGTAAATACCAAGCTCATAGCCACTATCCCTGGCGTTACAAATTGTATATAGTTCCCTTCTCCGGCCTTCGCAAATATTGGACCGAATCCAAATCCTAAAGAGAATAGAAACAACAAAGGCATCGCAAGAGAACTTATCAATCTGACTCTAGATCTGAAGAATCTCTTCATCTGCCTAAGCCAGAGAATATATATAACGCGAATCATCGTCTCATCACCCTTCGACGCAGCCGCATATTATCTACCGCTGATGCCGATTCTTCTCTGATATTTTTTCCAGTCAATTTCAAAAATGCATCCTCTAAAGTTTTTGTTTTAGTCCTCTTCATAAGTTCAATAGGTTTACCTTGTTCTATGATCTTTCCTTGATCAATCACAGCAACTTGTGTTGCAACTTTTTCAGCTTCTTCAATATAATGCGTCGTGAAAAATATCGTTATACCTTCATTTTTGTTCAATTCCTTGATGTATTCCCACATATGGTTCCTTGTCTGGGGATCCAATCCTTGTGTCGGCTCATCCAAGAATAGTATCAGTGGATGATGCAATAAGCCTCTGGCTATCTCCAATCTTCTTTTCATCCCGCCAGAAAAAGTCTTGACGACATCATGACGTCTATCCGATAAATCTACAAATTTCAACAATTCATCGATGCGTTTCTCTCTCAATGCTTTAGGGACACTATATAGTACTCCATGAAATTCCATATTTTCATACGCAGTCAATTCATCGTCTAAACTAGGATCCTGGAACACTATCCCAAAAGACGCTCTTACATCTTTTTCCGATACTGAACTGTCGAAACCATTGACCTTGATATGACCACTAGTTGGTTTTAGAAGTGTAGTCAACATCTTGATTGTTGTCGTTTTTCCTGCGCCGTTTGGTCCTAGAAATGCAAATATCTCTCCTTTGTGAACATGAAACGAGATATCATCAACAGCTTTGATGTGACCAAAATCTTTAGTTACATTCGAAACTTCAATCATCTTGTACTATTGACCTCTTTTTGAAATATACTAAACTTTCTACCGAACGTCCTGATATAAAAAGTTAATCTATCTTAAACCTATGCCCATTCTTTAACAAGAAGCATCTCTTGTTCTCCTTGTAGCCCATCTCTTCTGCAAGCTCTAGGAACTTTTCTGCAGTTGCTATCTCGGAGTGTGATGGTAACAGCAATTCTGGCCCTATTGTATTTATCAGATCTCTTTGATCTTCTCTAGCACCGTGACCAGATACGTGAATATCCGTAAATATTCTGACTTTCTTTTTACGTAACTCAGATTCCATAGCTTCCCTGTTCCTTATGTTCGCTTCGCCAGGAATTATCTGACAACTGAATATCACTATATCTTCTTTCTTGAACTTGAAATAATTCTGGAATATCATCCTGGCAAGGACCGATTTAGGCTCTCCCTGATGACCCGTTACCACAAATACATAATCCTCTGGATTTTTGCAGTTCTTCAAAAATTTCTGTACTTGATGTCTATATTTTATTATTTTAGCCTGCTTCGAGAATTCTACTATACCGCATTTTTCTCCAGCTGTAACGTACTTATCAAGACTTCTTCCCAGAAACACTACCTTCCTATTCAATATCTTAGAAAATTCCAATATGGATTTTATCCTGGCAAGATGACTTGAAAACGTCGATATAATCATCGCTTTGCCCTTGCTATTCGTACTAAGCATCACTTCACGCAATAGTTCTCTAGCAACAGACTCTGATGGAGTCTTAATTGGTTTATGTGCATACAACGAATCAATTATCAATGCTTTAACGTTCTTTAATTCACGCATCCTGCCTATATTGGATTTGTTTCCTAATGTAGGCTGATTATCCAGCTTGAAATCTAATGCATAAACTATTGAACCATATCTTGTGTGTATGACAATCAATGCAGCATGCACGACTGAATGTGTGACGCTTATAAATTCTATCTTGATATTATCTGAAACTTTGAACATCGAATTGATATCATGTGACATCAACTTGTTATGTACCTTAATGTCCTTATCGGCTATGATCGCTTTAAGCACTTCCATGGTATAAGGAGTTCCATGTATTGGACATTTGAATTTATGTGCCAAGAATGGTACAGCACCTACATGATCTAGATGCGCATGACTGATGCATATGGCCTTAGTCAATGGAATCCAATCCTCGATGAGACTGATATCAGGCACAGCCTTTATCTCTATCAACTTATTTAACGATAAATCTACATCATCGTCATCTTGTGTATAATCTATATAATGTTGTAGATGTAATCCCATGTCTAAGATTATCACTTCTTCATCTACTTTGACTGCAGTGCAGTTCTTTCCTACTTCCCTAAATCCGCCTATTGGCATAATTTCTATCATTTTGTTTTTTCCTCTGTACTAAATTGTAATTAGTATTGTCTTATTTTAATTTTTTTAATATATAGTTAACTACGTATATAGTATAGATATATTATCGGCTCAATTTAAGCGATAATTATCTAATTGTGTCTAATTCGCATCAAGAACTATAAAAATATTTGTTTTTCTGACAACTTCAAACAACATCAGTATTCAGTTGTAATCTAAGAACACAATAATCTTCAATTCTAAGAGAATAGATTTAATATCTTAATTAACTTAATACTATAGGGAATGAAGGATTGTTTATAAATTCGATTAATGCGCTACAAATTACATCACTTGCTTCGCATACTTTCTATGTCTACTTGTTGCGTCTATGTATCTTTTGATGCAAGTCTTTTGGATTTTCACCTTTTAATGGAGCCCTATCACCAACATAGTTAGCATCTGAAGTTTTATATTCAGCAGAAGGACCAGCTGAACCATTTGAATTTAATTCCAGAAGACTCGGTTCATTCTTGGTCTTATCCAAAACCATAACAGTACTATCTAATGATTGGACAGCAATCAAATGATTTCTGCGATTATTATGATTAAATTCATAGCCAAAATTAGGAACTGCAAAATCTATTTTGCTATCAGGAGAAAAATCCATCAGCTCAATCTTTCCATCCGACATCGCATACTTATTTCCGCAATCCCAAATACCATTAAATAATTTCTCTCCAGCTTCAGTCAAAACTATATATTTCTGACCAGTCGCCGTCATATTTATGAATTTTGAAGGTTTACGACTATCAACATATCTTTCTGAATCTGCAACTTTTATAGATGATTGCTTTTCTATCTGCATATAGAAGTCTGCCAATAAAGATAGATTATATTCCGCCTGTCCTAACCTTTTTCCACATAGACGATCTTTTGCTAATATATGATTATTTGTCGATTCTATAGTAGGTGCTATATCCAATAAGAATGATGGCCCCAATATAAAATCCAATCCTTTTACTTTTTCTATTGCCTGAGTATACGTAATTTCTGACATAATTTCCCTCCAAATAAATTCGAAGCAAAGATAGCAACGTTTAATTGTCATATCAAATTGCGCGAAATATATAAACACACACGGTAATTTATAAAGGTTATGGTTTCTATTGGTAAGTGGTGAAATAGTAATCACGAGCGTATAGAAATAGAATTGTAAAAGTATCGATTTGCTGTCGCAACAGCCTTTTTTCTTTAATGCACTTTTCTTTTTGCAAAAAAGAAAAGTGCGGGGAGTAGGATTCGAACCCACGAAGGCACTAAGCCAATAGATATCTCATCAATCCATAACGGATTGAGGATAAGCTTTATGCTTTCCATAGACCTTGAGTCTATCCCATTTGGCCACTCTGGAATCCCCGCGTATATTCTATAGAACTATTTGACCATTTATAAAATTAACCCCTTAAGAATCTCGCTACGCCGCCGTTGTTGCTTCCAGATGGATGAGGGAGATATACGATTTCTCTTCCAGAATCAAGCATTATTCTCTCTACGCTCTTTCCATCAATAACATATTCCTACACAGCCTTTTGCGCTTTCTTCCCAAATATGATTATAACACCAGATTTTCCTTTTATTATTTCTTTCAAAAATATTTCTTTGATGCACTTTTTTGCGAATTCATAATCTAATGGATTGAAATCATCGGACCGACCTTTTCCCGCTCTTAATCCAGGATATTTTACTAACGATGTTGTAAAGAAATATTTGCTTGAATTAAAGCCATAATCATCTGAAATATTTATTTTGAGCTTCTTATTTAACTGTATCTTACGCAGCATTTTAGCAATATTCTTTGTGCATCCTTTGAAGCTTGCTGATTTTCTTGCTTCAACTATATTTAAGTCTTCATTATCAAGCATATTTTTCAATTGCGTATATCCGGGACATAATCCGCAGAGCACTATCGGAGCATTAAAGTCATCATTAGAAATCTCATAATCGTAAAATGTTCTATCTTTCTCTCTTGCTATTATCTTAAATTCTGGCATGGAATAATTAGGGAATAAGATAATATAAAGTTTATCTAAGTAAAATAAGAATCAAAAAAGTTATTGCAACGTCTTCAACTTTCTTTCTATATTTGCGAGTGACTCTTCCAGTCTATCCATCTCTGTCGGTTCTGATTTAGGTTCCATTGGTCTCTTTACTTCTACCGTCTTTACTTTTTTCGGCAATACGCCCTTATCCTTGCTTGGCGTCTCCTCTAAGAATCCAGTATTATATTTAGGCAATTTTTCATTGAATTTCTTATTAAGATATATCAATTCCTTGACTGAAATCCTTAATTTACGCATTTCCTCGAGTTTCTTTTGCCTAATCAATGTTATCTTCTGATCACACTTTAAACAAAATAATATCTTTCTACAACTCTCTAATAAATGTCTTCTATATTCTAAAGGGTTCCTCAAATATACGAAGTATGAATCACTATCAGGATCGTCAATCTTTTTTTTCTTTATATCCGCCTTAACAGCAGCAGGTTTTGGTGCTGTTGATTGTATAGGTAAAGGTTTTTCTGAGCTAGCTTCTTTAACAGGTTTAGTCATAGCAGGTTTATTTATTATGGGCGCCTGGATAACCGGATTTTTCAATACTGGTTTCAATATCGGAGCCTTTAATGGAGCCGTATCCTTAACAGCAGCTTTTCCTTTAACAATCATTTTTGCCTTCTTCGGCTGTACATTTTTCTTGATAATATTCTTACTCATTTTGTTATTGGCCTTATTCACCTGTTTATTCATTTTCGAAGAATGCTGAATCTATGAATGACAATCTACGAGATACTTCGACGATATTTTTCTCCCATTCTTGTAGTTCCCTGTCCTCTTCTATCTTCAATTCCTTGATTCTTCCGAGCGTCTGTGTAGTCTCCTTCAACTTTTGTTTCATGACATCAACTACATCCAGAACATCTTTGTAATCAGCAATTTTTACAAATACTGGTAAATTCTTATCCATAAAATCACCTTTTATTGTGCAAATATCTTTTTATCAACTTGATTTAATCTTTTATATAAATATTCCATCTGATCTTTTGCCGAGGCTAGCAATGGTTCTTCTCTCTTAAGCATATCTTCGTAACCAGAGACTTGAGCATCTATCTTTGTCAATGCCTTATTCATCTGATCCAATTCTGTAAATACCCCGTTATATACTCTACCGCGAATGAACAACTCTACAGGTTTCTGAGCGGAAATATCTTTTTCTAATGATAATGGTACTCTCGGTTCAAGGATAGGCTCATCATCAAATGATTGTGCCGTTTGTGCTATAGGTGATTTGTCAAGAGTTCCAGAGTCTTTAGACTCGGATTCGTCAAATGCTGGCAGGTCTGCACCTTTAAAGTCATCAGGTATTGGCTCTTCAATCTTATCTTCCGTATAGGGATCAAAACTATTCCAATCAGGCTCTTTCCAATCATCACTGATGAATAATTTGTTTAGATCATCTACCTCAACATCACCGTTGTCTGCGCCTATAATCTGAGATGTAGAAGATGAAATGTCTGTAGGAACTGGTAAACCGACTTCGGAAAAAGATGGCTGTGTTGAAGATGTTGGTGCTGGCTTAGCTGTTGATGCTGATGACTCTGCAGATGATTCATCAGAAGCCGGCAAACTGAAATCGAATGTTGGAACATTGAATGATATGGATTTAGACTCACCAGTTTTTGTTTGTTCACCTGATGGAGACTGTGACTGCATACCGCCAAACTGCTGTATAGTACTACCGTCAAAAGATCCGCCTTCTATCGGAGGCAAATCTGTATTCAAAGAATCAATACCTTTGTAAGGAGATGTAGGTTGTTCTAGTGTACTCTTCTTTTTCCAAAAATTCAATAACCCCATCTAACACCCCTTTTCTTATAGAAGTATATTTCAGAACACTATTAAAAGTTTTCTTATTATTATATAATGGTGAAAATCTTTTTATCGAGAATATTTTATAATGAGATATTAAGGACTTTCCGAAGATTAAATTGCACAAAAAATTAATACTAGATACACGTCCCAAATCCGTGGTCAAAGAGCATATTATAACAAAATTAACAAAATATCGCACTATCCTTGAGGATAAAAAGATAATCTGTAAATTGTGTCCTAATGTTTGTGTCATAGCTCCAGGAAAGCTTGGTCTGTGCGGTACAAGAATTAATTCTCATGGAAAACTCTATAGCGTTGTCTACGGTTATCCGTGCAGTATAAATCTTGATCCTATTGAAAAGAAACCACTATACCACTATTACCCTGGTAGCGATATATTGTCATTTGGAACATTCGGATGCAACATATTCTGCAAAGGATGTCAAAATTATGATATAACTAAAGTAGACGTGACAAAAGTTATCGAATCCTTGAGATATTATTCTCCGGAAGATGTGATAAATACCGCTATTGAAAATGATGTCAAGCTTATCGCATACACCTATAATGAACCCACAATATTTTTCGAATATATGATTGACATAGCGAAACTTGCACAAAAGAAGGGCATAAGAAATGTGATAGTAAGCAACGGATACATAAATCCTGAACCGCTGAAAGAGTTATGCAAATACATTGATGCAGCCAACATCGATATAAAGGGCATAACAGAGAAGTTTTATCGAGAATATAGCAAGGTCAGTATCAAACCAATACTCGAGACAATAAAGACGCTGCATAAATTAGGAGTATGGATCGAATTGACAAACCTAATAATACCAGGATTGAACGATGACGAAAAAGATGTACATAAACTATGTGATTGGATTAAAGAAAATGTTGGCACAGATGTACCACTACACTTCTCAAGATTTTATCCGCATTATCATGCATCAGATATTATCCCTACGCCACCTCTGATACTAGAGAAAGCAAGAACTATTGCGATAAAGACAGGAATAAAATACGCGTACATAGGAAATCTTGGATTCATAGACAACACTTATTGCGATAAATGTAAAGAGATGCTTATCGATAGGACAGATAGTATGCACGATATAAAACATATGACACCTGGATTGACTGGCAAAGATAATAATATATGCATCAAATGCGGCAACGTACTGCCAGGGGTATTCAAGAATCTTTGAATATTTAAATGAAGCCTATATAGTTAAATGAATTCTAGTGAAAAAATGCTACTGATAAAAAATAGCAATTATATTCCACCGACTGCTACCACTTCCAACCCATCGAGTTCAGCATGTAATTGTCAGACAACAAAGTGTGAACCGCGTTTATGCAAGAGCAAAACATGTGCTCAGGATCCTGGTACAAATATGAGCAACATCAAAATTGTCAATGTTTGTAGCAGCTCAGAAAACAATACATCAAAAAACAATGTTTCTAGAGCGTCGCAGGACAATATCATGCAAAATCCTAAAGGAATAAGCTCTGACTTGGGCATGATCAATAATGTTACACTGAGCAATATTAAAAATACCACTCAAAATACAGGCAACGCCGCAGGTATGATAGTCTATGAATCCCCTAATCTTAAAAATAGACTGTACGCGTTAATAGGATTAGTACTTGTGAGCTTGACCTGTATATTTATAATAATACGCAAGATTCTAGCATATAAAGAGATATTTTCTAAGCGATAGATTTATAAAAAAGGCGTGGTTTATCTTCTATAGCTTAAAGGCGAATTTTTATGTCATAGAAATAAAAGATTTCTAGGACTTAAAAGTCGGACAGACTTTTATGAATGATAAAGAATTAAAGGAATATATAAGTAAAGGATACATATTATGCAAAGCCATATTCGAGATGGCAGGCAATCCTAAAGATCATGTAGAAAAGACTCTAAAAGAGTATATCAATACCGTAAAAGAGGATCCTGACATGATATTCATGAATGAATATTGGGCAGATGCAGAAGAGAACAACGGCATATGGAGCATATTTTATGAGTCAGAAATCTTAGTCAGCAGTTTAGAAAAATTAAATATACTATGCTTCAACCTAGGTCCTGCAAGTGTTGAGATAATGCAGCCAGAAAATATGCATTTCACAGATAAAAGATTAACTGACCTATATAATGATTTCATATCAAAAGTTCATGAAGCAGGCATGAGCCTAAAGGCACTCACTAGCGAAAATGAACTATTAAAAGTCAATCTTAACAGAGCAATCAGAAACTGTGTGGTATTGGCATTGAATGAACCAAGATCTGCAAATGAAATTTCAGAAAAAACAGGCATTGATACGGAACACATACAACCATTCCTGGATGCTTTGATTAAGGAAAAAAGTTTGGTGAAAGATGGTGAAAAGTATCATAAAAAAAGCTAAGAAGGATTCTAAAATACATAAAAAAGAGCAAAAAAAAGATTTGAAAGTTAAGAAAAAGATAGCTCTAGAAAATAAAAAAGTAGAGCATAAAGTAATTTCTAAGGATAAAGAAAAACCGAAAGCTATTCTCAAAAAAGATATTAAGCCGGTTCAGGAGATAAAATCTTTGAAGGAATTGGAAGAAAAGATTCTGGAGAAATTTGAGGAGCCAAAGCAGGAAAAGGCAGAATCAACTATTGATAAAATTGATAGCATAAAAGAAGAAGCTGAACCTATAGATATAATAGTCGAAAAATATAATGACGAAGTCCCTAAAGCAGCCAAAACAAAATCAGACAATAACCACCAAGCAAATGATACCATAGATTATAAGGAACGTGTTGAGGCAATACTTTTTGCTGTAGGAAAATACCTTGATGATGAGATGATATCACAATTATGTGATATAGATAAACGCCATACTAAAAAGGCGCTAGAAGAACTGAAGAAAGAATATGATGAACGCAATACTGCGTTGATGGTCGTACAAGAGGGTAATAGCTGGAAGATCAATGTCAGAGAAAAATACTTATCATTAGTAAGAAAAATAGTCGCTGATACAGAGCTTTCTAAATCCATAATGGAAACACTCGCAGTAATAGCCTGGAAAACGCCTGTTTATCAGAATGAAATAGTCAAGATAAGAGGAAATAAATGTTATGATCATATTGAAGAGTTGGTTAATGCTGGCTTTGTGACCAAGGACAAGAAGGGAAGAAGTTATGTATTAAAGACGACTGAAAAATTCTATAACTATTTTGATATTGACCAGAAAAATCTTCATGGAATAATGAGCGAAGCAAAAATGCCTGTTGAACAGAAGACGCTAGATGAAATGAATAAACCTGAAGAAAAACCTTATAGCAGAGAGAATCTACTACAAGCGTTAGAGACTATTGAAACAAAGAGCATAGTGCAGACTGAAGAGGATAAGTTAGCGCAAAAACAATTCTTAGAGCAGATACATAATAAAATCGAGCAATCATCAAAGAGAACAGATGATGTTATAAGTGAAATACCTAAGCCGATGCATCAGCAAGAAAGTATCGAACAACAGGAAAATATGGAATCTATAGAGACTCCTGCACCGCTTGCTGGAAACTCAGTTGTAGAAAAGGGAGAAGAAGATATTGTCATAAATACTGACGAATCCGACGGCACACAGCATCACTTTCAGAAACCTGAAGAACAGCCATTGAAGCCAAAACAATTGACTAAGAAACAATTGGAAAAGAAATTCAAGGACGAATTGCAAAAAGTCAAAGATAAATCAGAGTTAAAAACAAAATGATTGTCGTCGATATCGAAACTTCAGGAATAAATTTCCTAAAGAACGGCATATGGCAGATTGGCGCCATAGATAGCGATAATCCTGAAAGAATTTTCTTGGATGAATGCAGGATTGATGATGACGAGACTGCTGAGATTAAAGCTCTAGATGTATGTGGCGTTAGCGAGGAACATATTCGCAGTAAACATAAACAGTCTCAAAAAGAATTATTGGAAAAATTCTTTACATGGTGCATGGATACCAAAGTAAGAAATTTCATATGTCAAAACCCTCAATTTGATTTTTCATTCATTAAATGTAAAGCTGAGAAATATGGATTGAAAATGCCTGTGCATTTCCGGTGTTTTGATACACATTCTATAGCTAGTCTAAAATACAAAGAGATTTATGGCGAACTTCCGATAGAAGGCGGATTCAGCAACATGGGCTTGCCAAACGTATTATTCTTCTGCGGTATGCAGGATAATCGTGATAAACATAATGCTCTTGAGGACGCTAAATTGACTGCAGAATGTTTTCATAGGATCGTTTATGGCAAAAACTTTTTAAAAGAGTTCGAACAGTATCCAGTACCAAAACATTTAATGCAGAAATAAATAGACAGTATATCATTTAAAAATATAAATCAGAAATAAAATGATAAACTATTAAAACACATCATTAAAGTATTAAACGGTGAGCAAATGCTGAAAGTATCATGTCCAAGATGCAAAAAAATACAGAATTATCAACCAAGAGATAATAAAATAACTGATAAAATAAAAGTTTGCGTCTATTGCGGCTGTAGCTTTAAAGTGCATTCTGGTCCGAATGATTCTAGGATTGTTGAACGAAAAAAGTAAGCTTTGGAAAGTTCTTAAATGCATATTTCTCTAAACTTTTCTCGTCTATAAATCGCCAAATAATCAACCAAAACACTTATAAATAACGCAAATTTCTTTTATACTACAAAGGAAATCTCCAAAGATTTCCGTGTGCTCAAAAAAGTCCCTTTTTTGACATTCTGAGAGTCAATATAAGTGTGTGAAGAATCATGGTTGAGGAAAAAAACGTCAAAAATCCGAAAAGCAAAAGTGCTGACGATAATCATATCGTTATGCAGACTGTCGAAAATGAGATGAAGAAATCTTACTTAGATTATGCTATGTCAGTAATTATCGGTAGAGCGCTTCCAGACGTCAAAGATGGTCTAAAACCTGTCCATAGAAGAATTCTTTATGCAATGAATGAATTAAGTAATACATACAATAAACCACCTAAAAAATGTGCGAGAATCGTCGGAGAAGTTCTTGGTAAGTATCATCCGCACGGCGATACTGCAGTATATGATGCATTAGTTAGGATGGCTCAAGATTTCTCATTAAGATATCCCTTAATACAAGGTCAAGGAAACTTCGGTTCTATTGACGGTGATTCTGCAGCACATATGAGATATACCGAAGCAAGACTTGCTAAGATAGCCGATGAAATGCTTCAAGACATAGAAAAAGAGACTGTCGACTTTACTCCGAACTTCGATGGAACATTACAAGAACCTGTTGTCATGCCATCAAAATTTCCTAACCTATTCATCAACGGCAGCAGCGGTATCGCTGTAGGTATGGCTACCAATATCCCTCCCCATAATATCAACGAAATGTGTAATGCTGTTGTTGCAGCTGTAGACAGTCCTGATATAAGCACGGAAGAGTTATTACAAATAGTTCATGGACCAGATTTTCCTACTGGCGCCGAGATAATAGGACGAAGAGGCATAATAGATGCATATAATACTGGTAGAGGGAGTATAAGGATAAAATCTGTCATCGATATTGAAGAAAAGAAAGATCGCAAAAAACTGATTATCAAAGAAATCCCTTATCAAGTCAACAAGGCTCAACTTGTAGAAGATATCGCTGAACTAGTCAAAGAGAAAAAGATTCCTGATATAAGCGACCTAAGAGATGAATCAGATAGAGATGGCATACGTATCGTGATTGAATTGAAAAGGGATGCGAATCCGGATATTGTGAAGAATATGTTATACAACTATTCCAGATTAGAGGATAGTTTCGGAATAAATATAGTTGCCATAGTGAATGGTGAACCTAAATTATTATCATTAAAATTATACTTAAGATACTACATCGATCACAGGATAGATGTTGTAAGGAAAAGATGTATATTCGATTTACGAAAAGCTGAAGAGAGAGCACACATACTTGAAGGTCTAAGGATTGCTTTAAAAAATATCGATGATATCATTGCAATATTGAAGAGCAGTAGAAGCGCTGACGATGATGCAAAACAGGCATTGATGGATAAGTACAAGTTCAGTGAAGCACAAAGCAATGCAATCTTAGAGATGAAGATCAGAAGACTAGCCATGCTAGAACAGGAAAAAATCAATACGGAATATGATGAATTGAAGATACAGATAACTGATTTGAAAGATATATTGAATTCTGAGACGAGAGTAAAAAATATAATCAAGACCGAAATGAACGAGATAATCCATACTTACGGCAAGAATGATCCACGTAAGACTAAAATAATCGACATACCTGAAGAAGATGCGGATTATGCTATGGAAGATTTGATACCCGATGAACCAGTAGTAATCACGATGTCACATTCTGGCTACATCAAGAGATTACCTATAGAAACGTATAAGGTGCAGAATCGTGGTGGCAGGGGAGTAATGGCATCAGATCTCAAGGATGAAGATTATATTGAAAAATTATTTGTCGCAAGGACACATTCACATCTACTGATCATAACTAATAAGGGCCAATTATATTGGTTGAAGGTACACAAGATCCCTGACGCTTCAAGGCAATCTATGGGCAAAGCGATAGTCAACCTATTAGAATTAGACGCTGATGAGAAAGTCAATGCAATAATCCCAATCAAAGACTTTGATGATAAACATTTCTTAGTCATGGCTACGAAATTTGGAACTATCAAGAAGACTAATCTAGCGGAATTCTCTAATCCTCGTAAAGGAGGAATTGCAGCAATCAATCTAGATGATACAATCAAAGATCAATTGATTAATGTAGTCATGACAGATGGCACTAAAGATATCATGCTAGCCACACGCAAAGGCGTAGCATCGAGATTCAGCGAGGAAGACGTAAGAGCTACAGGAAGGACTAGCCAAGGAGTCCGTGGAATAAGACTTGAAAAGGATGATTATGTCATAGGAATGCTCATAGCTGAAGATACACATAAAGTATTGACATTGACAGAAAATGGTTATGGTAAAAAGACGGACATGACTGAATATAGAAGTATAAATAGAGGCGGAAAGGGTGTCATAAATATCATATGTTCTGAACGTAACGGCGATGTAACAGGAATATTGCCAGTCATGGATGATGATGAAGTCATGTTCATATCAAGAAAAGGCATACTCATCAGGACTTCATGCGACCAGATATCTACAGTCGGTAGAAACACTCAAGGCGTCAAATTGATAAAACTTGGTGCGACTGATAAAGCGATAAACATGACGAAGATAATGAAGGAGTAGGATTATTTCTCATATTCTATCAAATAATCATTCCAATAACGGCAGCACAATCATCGTTATTGATAGCGATAATAAGAATGTGAAATTGAATATCGTTGCCAGCCAAAAATATAATGGATTCTCTTTTAGTGCCACCGCATGTCCTGCAGCATCCAATGCTTTGCCTGTCCTGATCCTAGCCATCATAAGAATTGAAGTTATTATAAACATCATAAAACCGCAATAGATTGTCAAAAGATTCATAGAAAGACAATATGATTACTAGTATATAAAACCCAGGAGGATATTTTCAACGTGAAATACTTTTATAGATGAAGAATGAAACCGCTCATAACAAAATTTATCTCTAAGAATAATTGAAAAAAAAGATAAAAAAATTGCCTAACTTGTATCGTTTTGTTGATTTTTTCGACTATTATTGTCCCGTCCTACTTGGATGTTCTTCACTCGAACTTAAAGTCTACATTTTTGGCTGTGACGATTGTTGAAATTGTTACAACGAGTTGTGTGTTAATTAAAGTGTGTTGTACGCCAATTTCAGTTCCCATCTGCATTTGTGTTTCTATGTATACTCCATTGTTGTTCTTGTTTTGCCATTGAAAGACACTGTTAGATGCTTTTCTCTGTTGAACATTTTTTTCAGGCTAACTTTACCAAGTCCTTGTGCACTATTGTGCGAACCTGATTATAGTCTATACCTCAACTATTCGACACGTTTGTAGTTAGGCACTTTTTTGTTTCTTCTGTCGCTCATTTACGAACTTGTTGCTTCTTTGCCTTTTCTTTTTCGTCTTTTTCCCGGTTTTTGTCGTTGCTATTTTAGTCAAAATTTTCATTTCTTCCAAAGTTGTCTCTAGTTGCTCATTTTTTGATAAATGACTGTGAATGGGCCCTCCTAAGATTTGGATGTCCTAGGAGGTCAAGGATTGCGTGAATACTTTTCAGAGCGAAGCGATGAAAAGTTCCGAATGAAATGACTGAACTTTTCAGTATAAACTGGAAGCTTTGATTACAATGATTAAATTCATTTTTTCGTTATGGGATCTGTTGATGTTTTTGATAGGTACAAGTCTGATTGAATGCAGAGTCATTCAACACTGTTGAACGTTTCGGGAATAAAACTAAAGTCTTGCTTTCGAATCTACGTTGTTCGTAAATGACGTTTTCATAACCTTCTGCTTTGGGTCCATGATGAATGGACTTTGAAGGGGTGAAACACTTGTCAAGCAATTGATGCTTAACGCGTTGTTTCTTGTAGGTTCTTTAAAGTCTTATTCAAGTCGTCCAACTTCTCTGCTACTTTCATCCCTTGGTGTTCATTGGATCTAAGGAAGCTGTATTCTTCGTATAGTTTCTGCGTTATCCTTACACACTCGGCGATTGCTGCTGTTGTAGACTCTTTTTTCCAATCCGCTTTTCGGTGATTGAATGCCTCTAGCATTTCAACCATTCTTGATAGTGAAAAGTTGATACTGTTTAAGATTAGCTCTATCCGCAAGTTACTGTTTGCTTTTTGTTCTGTCGTCAACTTATTAGTGGCATGATCAATGTTTTCTAAAGCTAATTTAAGCATACTTAATGACTGCTCGAAGCTTTTGACTTCATTGCCAATCTTTTTACTGCTCTTGATGTTATCGCTGATGTTCCTGACGTCACTTCTGAATATGTATAGTTCCGATATTGCGCTATTGGTTAATTCTTCGAAACTTAGCTCCTCAACTTCTTGTGCTAGTTCATCTTGTTTAACTGCAACGATTTTTGCCACGAATAATCCTAGGAGCGCGATACTGAATATTGCTTCGATGATTACTGCAAGCTTTGCGTATCCTGTTGGTGTTATGTCGTTGTAGCCTATAGTCATTGCTGTGATGAAGCTGAAGTATAAGCTGTTTCCTAAACCATTTACGTTCTTTGTTAATGGTTCGTTTTGGTACGTTAGGGGGTGATTTGTGAATGTGAATCCGAAATAAATGACACCAAACAATACGATGCCAAGGAGCCATACTCCTATAACTTGTAATATCGTGAGTCTGTCAAATACGTTTGACTGTTTCATTTTCGTTACGGATGCGTTGGATGTACTGAATTCCCAAGTTGAATGTATCTAGGTATACGCTTTTGTATACCAATATCTATTTTAATGAACGAGCTTATATATAAATATTCTGTTTTGTGCTCACGTATGCGAGAAAAAATCTTCAAAAAAGAAAAAAACAGAGAAAAAACAATAAAAAAGTTGATGATCTTATAGACGATAATGCTAAAATTTTTAATGTAAATTAGACCTACATTATCATGCTCGCAGAAGAAGCAAAAGACGAATTAAAGAAACAACAATATAGATTGATCGGCGAACATTCTGCAGTCAAAACTTGCGGTTGGACGAGAAATATGATAAAAAGTAGGGGTGGATGCTATAAATTAAAATTCTATGGAGTAATGAGTTATCAATGCTTGCAGATGACTACAAGTCTAAGCTGTGCTAATAGATGTGTATTCTGTTGGAGAGGCTATAAGGCACCAGTGAGTAAGACATGGGAAGGAAATATAGATGAACCTTTGATGATTCTCAAAGATGGAATTAAGGCACATCACAAGCTTCTGCAAGGATTTGGTGGACAGCCCGACTTAAAATATATGTTTCAGCCATCCAGAAAAGTAAAGCACGTAGCATTAAGTCTGACTGGCGAACCGATAACATATCCGAAAATAAACGAATTGATAGAATTATTCGATAAAGAAGGCATAAGCACATTCATGGTGACGAATGCGCAGTATCCAGAAGAGATAAAGAATCTTAGACGAGTAACACAACTATATTTAAGCATAGATGCTCCAAACAAAGAACTTCTAAAGAAAATAGATAAACCATTATTTACAGATTATTGGGAACGTATGAATAAGAGTCTAGAGTATTGTGCAGAGAAAAAAGACAGGACATGTATAAGACTTACCATAATAAAAAATCTAAACGATACACATGCAGAAGGTTACGCTAAACTGATCAAAAAAGGTCGACCAGATTTCATCGAAGTCAAGGCATATATGCATGTTGGCCCGTCTAGAGAAAGATTGACAGTCGAAGATATGCCCTGGCATGAAGAGATAGTAGAATTTACGAAAGAATTAATGAAAAATTTGCCTGAATATGAAATTGTAACTGAACACATACCTTCAAGAGTCGTGATGTGCGCAAGAAAAGAATTCAAACGCAACGGAAAATGGTTCACATGGATAGATTTTGATAAATGGAATATCCTTATTAATTCTGGAAAATATTTTAACAAATATGATTTTCTAAAAGAGACGCCGCAAGTCGGATTAAGTGGACGCAAAATAAGAAAAGAAGTCGAAGAGAAACAAAGATTGAAGAAAGAGACGGGAAAGAAGAATAAATTCGATGATTCTAATAGAGTGTTTGTTGATGAGAAGACGGATGAATTAGATTTAGAGTAATTTAAAGTAAAGCATTCAGTCGCAACATTTAAATAATCACATGTTCAGCAATACTAAAAAGAGGATTATATGATAATTGACAAACTTGGCTTACTGTCTAAGGGATGGAGTACTTCTGAGGTTGAAAAAGCATCACAGATATTAGAACAGGCGGAGAACGATAAAGGTCAAAAAACAAAATTCATCGATAAATTTCTTATAGTTATTCTTGGCACATTAATGCTCATAAATGGATTCGTATGTTCAGAGATACTTATGCCATTCATCTATGCTATACAGAATAATTTCATTTATGTCTTAGCAGCAATAATAGGATTCATATTCGGTATAATGTTAACAGTAGTAATATATGATGTCGAAAAGATCCACCATAAACATGAGACGAACCTATTCATAGCATTCATTGTCAGCGGAGTAGTAAATTTTTATCTTATTCTAGAGCTGGCCGCACAATTCGGGGATAGGACACAATTACCAATACTACACAATATGTATATGGTAGCTGGAAGCTATCTTCTAGCATTCTTAGTACCGCATATAGTCTACCAATTAACCAAGAGATATCAATTGATTAGGAAAGAGTGAAATTTAAAAATAGATATTATGATTTAGCAATATGGATAAGCAACTAATGGATTGGACAATAAATTATGTCAAGAACAAGGACTTGACATTCAAGAAGTTAATCAAGTATACTGAGCATGCAAAGAACTATTACGTAGACTTTGAATTCAAGGATAAGTCCGTAGTGCACTTCATCATAGATAAAGCATCAGACAAGATATTTGATGCGATAAAAGATCATGCATATAAAGTCATAGTCTGTCCGAATACCGAAGAGAATTTCAAATTCTTGATCAAAAATTGGAAGAAATTATCAGAGATAAAAAATCTGAGTTTCGTATTTGTGAATCTAAAAATAAATGATAAATGGATAATAAATCCGCACACACATTCAATGATAGCGGATCCTGATACTATTGAATCTGGTCTTCGGACAATGTATGACACAGCGAATGGAAAAGTTGCCGAAGTGAAAGCTACAAAAAAAAGAAGCTCCATGTTCGAATCGAGTTCTGAACTCGAAGAAGAAGGGATGGACAAAGAGAATTAAAAAAAATTGTATAGGTAAATTATTTCTTGAATCCGTGCCAATTCTTTTCAGCAAACACGTATCGTTCAGGTGTTCCTGTGTCGAACCATTGACCGCTGAATCTATACCCGTTTAATTTGCCGTCGCTAGCAAGATTTGGAAACAGATTCTTTTCCACCATACAAAATCCTTGTGGAATTAATTTAATCGCCTCAGGCTCGATGATATACAATCCTGCATTTATGAAATTGCTCGGAGCCTCTTCTTTCTTTGGCTTCTCGACGAATCTGATAATCTTATTACCTTGCAATTCAACTACACCATACTGTGATGGATCCTCAACTTTTGTCAATGCAATTGTTGCAAGAGCTTTACTAGCAACATGCTTCTTATACATATCATCGAGATTTATATCTTTAAGTTCGTCAGCATTACACATCATGAATGGTTCGTCTAACCAATCCTTATGTAATCTTAATGCTCCGCCAGTCCCTAGAGGCACTTCTTCCTCCACATATACAATATTTACTCCGAACTTTTTCCCATCGCCAAAATGTTGTTTTATCTTTTCACCAAAAAAATGTATGCTTATGGCAATATCCGTAATACCATAACGTTTACACATATCGATAGAATATTCAAGTATAGGCTTACCTTGAAGTGGCAGCATAGGCTTTGGAGTGTTTTCCGTCAATCCTTTCATCCTTGTCCCAAATCCTCCTGCCATGATAAGCGCTTTTCTTAATTGCAGAGGATGTTTAGACATATTTTTCTTCATTTCAAATCACCTATGTTAAACCTAGAATTGAATAACAAAAAGCACTTATAAACATTATGGAAGATAAACAAAATAAATTAGAAATCTAAAAGAAAAATATAAAGATTTAATCGTCTCCTTCTGGAGCGTTTGGTATTGCCTGACGATTGATTATCATTATGTCGCCGATGCTCTTTACCAGATTGTGTGGTATGATGACACCTTTTGCACTACCTAAGACTTTATTCAAGAATGAATTTTTAGTTGCTCTAACTCTCCATCCTGTAATCTTTGTATTCTGAATAATCGCTTCTTCGACATCGCCAAAATAATCACCAGTATCAGTAAATACTCTCATTTCATATGTTTCAGAAACCTTTTTCATCTTCAACATTCTAATCACCTGCCTACGATTTAACTAACCAAATTTTTTAACTACTCTATAAATAATAATACTGTTATTTATATAAGTTTCGATTTTAGGACATCACGATTGAGAGGTTTGAAAATAAACGCGTGATCATCATCGAAATAGCCGCAGCGGAACTGGTCAATAGGTATGCCTGTTCTTTGACTAAGCATGAGCGCATAGAAATTAGTCTGCGTAGTGGCATACTTTTCCCTATGAGCATTAGGCTTATAATCCCAAACCCACACTAATCCATCTTCTATCCTTAAAGCATCGATATGCCCAGTCAATGCATCAGTACAGTTGAAAAAATCACAGTAATTAGGCAATTCTGACTCAAGCATCCATATCGGTACCTCTATACTTATAGTCTTATCATCGTTGGAAAGCATGAACATCTGTACATTCGTATGGGCTGTATTATATTGATCCAGTTCAAGACCTTGACGCGCAAGTTCACATACTTCATGACCCTTTATCTTGACCAAGTTTATATCGAATTTCATACGGAGTTGACTGCTTCTCGGACCAGTCTCAAAATACTTATCTGGACAATTATCCTTGACGTGATGCAGATACTTATTTATTGGAAACAAGCCATTTGAACAGAGAGTCTTTACCTTATAATCATGTATCCTATAGTGATACCACCACCCATGCATAAAAGATTTATGGGTAATATTATCATTCAGGGTAATTGTATCGTTCATATACATGTAGGAAAAATCTTAGAATAAAAATGTTTTGGATAAGATAGAATACACGCACTATACATCAAAAATGTAAAAAACATAAAAAAATGAAAAAGAGTTTACTTTTTCTTCTTCTTGGCGACGTTATTCTCGATCCTAAGCTCTTCAGCTTCGATTCTAGCAGCTTCTTTTGATATATGATTAGTCATCTTCTCGATGTTCTCATCCATTCTAGATATTCTTCTCTCAAGCAACACTAGAACTCTCAAAGAATAAACTATAGCTGCTAAAGTACCTATAATTATTGCCAATATTACATTGTCTAAAGCCATTTTACGCACCTCTTTTAAACATGATTATAAGAGAATATCGTATGAGGTGTTTAAATAGTTTGCGATTATATCAGATTATTTTTCTATCACTTGCTCAAAACTTAATCCCTTCCTCTTTGCCGTCGGAATATCGATTGAGAAACTCTTATCGGACTTATCCATGTCTTCAACATTGAGGAAGAACCAATCCATCCTGTCAAATTTAACGGCAATCCACGCTTCTGCACCAAATTTATTCGCAAAGAACACTAATTCATCTACTTCTTTTTTCGTAAGATATTTCTTCGTGTCAGCTGTTGCCTTACATTCTATCGCAACCCTTCGAACATTGTTTCCTGCGAGAATATCTGGAGCTGGATACTGTTGGCTGCCGGAGCCTGCACTTCTTATTGCTACCCATCCATTTTCGTTGAACTTATGAATCAAATCTCTCTCGGCATTCGAACCTTTTGCTTTCTTGTTCATCAACATAATAAAAAATATAGAACGAAGTTTAAATAATTATTGAAAAATGTAAAATTAAAATAATAAAATAAAAATTTATATAATATCTTCTTCTGCTAAGACTACGAAGTCACCGACAGCAATTACTGCTGAAAATGGTACTAGAATATTTCCTTCCTTAGTCTTCTCTAACTCCAATTTCTCGATGTAGGATGTAGGATTGACCAATATCATATGTATTAATTCTCCTGTTCTTGCCTCGAATACAATATCTCCAACTTCACCAAATCTCTTTCCTGATTTCGAAATCACTGTCTTGCCGATTAATTGTTTAGAAAACTTTTTGTCGTCAGACATCTTAACATCAATTTTACCAACAACTGGCTTGTTAGCAACCGGTTTATTCATCATGTCTACCATTATATATCACCTTAAGCATAAACTTTCGTCAATATATTGAAATAAAGATTGACTGAATATATAAAGTTTACTATTTAAGAAAAGTGATTCATCAGTGCTTTTTAAGGCGCAATTCTGCATCTTTTAGCAGAGTTTTCATCGTGTCCTGATTGTAACAGGTCTCTTTGAAATGACAACTCTTACACTTATTTTTATTATCAACCATATCAGGGAGGGTCATGCTATCAAGTAATGCATTTGTCTTCTTAATCAGATCCAACACTTCCTCTTTCAAGAACGTATTCATCTGAAGTGTCCTTTTTTCTGTCCCGCGATATTTAATCATCGCTTCACTGACGGGTTTTCCAGCATCTTCTAACAACAAGATATAAGCTGCCAACTGTATCTTATGTCCATCCCACATCCCTTTATCAGGATATTTTCCTGTCTTTAATTCTACAGGGATATATACTGTATTTCCATTGTTTGCATGCACTTCCAACACATCGATTATACCTGAAAGCATTAATTTTGTCGACTTAAAATACTGTTCTGACAATATCTTCGGAGTGAGTTTTTCCCATAATTCGTTACCATAAACATCGTGTCTTTCGATAAAATTCACAACATTAAGAGCATGTCCTTTCGCTTCTTCCTCAAAACAGGGCCAGTAATCAGTGAATATGTCGAGAAGCGATATATTGAATTCTTTTAGTGCAGATTTATTCTTGATGATGACATTACGTAGTATCTGAGAATACTGCTTACGATAAATATCGAATATATCTTGATAATTCTTTGTGTTTATAGAACAGACAAGTTTTTCTTCGGCATTGTTTATTGATTCATGAGTCTCGTGCCATATCTTCCCTTTAACCAACTCTTGCTTAGGCGGCTCTTCAACTAACAAGACATTGCTAAGAAATAATTTTCTAGGACAATAGAGATAACTTGAAAGCTGAGTTGCGCTGACCATTACCCGACGATAAATAGGACCAATTTATAAATTTTGAGTGTAGATGTCTAGTGAAGAATAAATTATGCTGCTTTATCTGTTAGTTCATCAAGTTTTGTTTTAGGATTCTGCTTGAACAAGTACATCCTAGGCGCTATAGAATTATCATTAGGTTTTGCAATCATGAAATATATGCAATACTTCTGTCGATATTCTTCTATTGTCTCTTTTTGAAGAACTTTAGGAGGCATATTAGAATCCAGGACACTTGATATGGCGTTGACATAACTTGATCTTATTTCAGGTTCATAAGTACCTATCTTATAATTTGCTCTTTCATGCCAATACTTCTCTAGAAATTTATCAAACACACTATTAAAATGTTCAGGACAGTCTCCAGAATCATATATGAAAAAATGCACAGCAAGTATATCATCCTTTTTCACATCTTTTAAATCTGTACGTATTGATGCAGCATCATATTTCATGTTTATCTTATTATTATAATTTAGGCTCGTTATCACATCAACACCCTTAAAATCAGCAGAAGACAAATCTTTTATCAGATCGTTGATACAATTTACTTTTTTAACTTTCTCAGCAGCTGGTTTCTTGACGACATCGGAAACATCGGTATTTGGCGTATTTTCAACAACACTCTTTTCAACATTATTGTTCTGCAAATTATTTAGAATGATATAAGGAAGAATGCTTTGTTGTATATTGTAGGAGACAGGTAATCCTGAAAAATTACTTACATCGCTCGACGCTACGTTTTGACCTGCCGCCATACTTTAACTACTCTATTGTCGACAAGTATTTAAACCTTTCGAAATGACGAAAAATCCTAAAAATCCTAAAAAAACAGATAATTATTTAAAATACCATTTCTGATATAAGTTTATGGAGAGGTTGAGTAACGTTCATAATAGGATTATACGTAAATTAGTGTTTAATCAGGGCAAGGCATCCGATGGCAAAAATGGCGCCAGTCTTAAACTTGTTTCCGTTCTTGATTATGAAAGGTTAATCAAGCAACATCTGCACATCCTAAAGAATCTACAGTACAATTCTGGGCTGTTTGCAGCATCAACAAAAAGTGTAAATACAGGTTATGACAAGTCTTGGCTTAGGGATAACTTCTACGAGTGCCTAGCATTCGAGGTCATAGGCGACTGGGACACGGTAGAGAAGACATATGACGCAGTACTAAAGATATTCTTGAAACATGAATATAAGATAGACCGTGCCATAGAACACAAGCCACAGCATAAACATGAGTATATCCATGCAAGATTTCATCCGGAGACATTCGATGAGTTTTGGGAAGAATGGGGCAACAAGCAGAACGACAGCATAGGCGCCATACTCTTTCGGATTGGAGAACTGGAACATCACCATAAAAGGCAAATATTGAGGAATGAAGATCATATAAGGATAGTCAATAAGCTGGTAAAATATCTGGAATCAGTACACTACTGGTGCGATGAAGACAACGGTGTATGGGAAGAGAATGAAGAAGTGCACGCATCAAGCGTTGGAGCATGTGTTGCAGGATTAAAAAGCATCAAAAGACTATCAAGAATAGACGTTCCTGATTGGCTTATAGAAAAGGGCGAAGAAACTCTAAGTAAACTATTGCCTAGGGAATCCAAGACTAAATTTGTGGATCTGGCATTATTATCGCTGATATATCCTTATGATATTGTCAATAGGAAACAACGTCATACAATCCTAGAGAATGTAGAATATCTGCTGCTTAGAGAAAGAGGAGTCATCAGATACAAGAACGACCATTATTATAATAAGAATCCTGACGGATATAGTGAGGAGGCTGAATGGACATTCGGATTAAGCTGGCTGGCGATAATATATGAACATGCCGGAGATAAGGAGAAAGCCCAATATTTCATAGATAAGGCATTAAAGGCCATAACACCTGAAGGTGTTCCAGAGCTCTATTTCAGCAATTCAGCAAAATACAACGCTAATAACCCTCTTGGTTGGAGCGAATCATTGTTTATCGTAGCATTACATGACATGAACCAGAAGTTCATAGACGCCCAAAGACATGGAACTTATAATATTGAAGAGCATATATCAAAGAAGCAGAACATTTAAAAAACATTATAGCTGAGATGAATAATATGGTCAAAAAAATTGTTAAGAATAAAAGAAAGGTTATAAAGATAAAATCGGATACAAAGCAAAGTGAGAATAAGAAATTAGATAAGATACTATCTGCTGAAAACAAGTTGTTGAAAATAGAGAAAGAAGTCGAACAGAAGGAAGACAAACTAGCAACCGAAGAAAACAAGATAGAGTCTGAAGAGGAAAATTTTGATAAAAAAGAAGAGAATGATATAGAAAAATTAGAGCAGATTGAAAAAGACATCAAAGATCAAGTCGGTGATCATCCGCTAGCAAATGTCACACTCAAAGATATATCCAAAGGCATGATAGGTGCATTCATCGGTCTTGCGATACATTATACATTCGTATATGGTGTAGAGATATCAGAAAATATGACTATGACAAGAGCGACTATAATGTTCCCATTGACGTTCCTTGTAGGATTATTATTCATATACGCAACCGGTTTCAGAAAGATAACAGATAAAAAAATATTAATATATATGCCGCTAAGACTAGGAATATTATATTTATGTGCAATCATAATGTCTATACTTGTGTTATATCTATTTTATCCTACATTTGGACAGTCACTCGAACAATCATATAAGATGGTCTCTGCAGTGATGCTTGCAGCAGTCGTAGGTGCATGTACAGCAGACTTATTAGGAAAAGAGTGATGAAATAGAGAAGTAAAAATGATTGATGAACAATTCGTCAAAAAAGAAGAAGATATGGATATTAAGATAGAGAATGTTGTAAGGACAGTGCAACAAAAAGTCTTATTATTTTACAACGAATATCATAAGATTTATGAGGCTATAAAATCTCCTGATGCTTTTAAGGACATAAGGATCTTGACAAATTTCTCCACAAATCTGAAGTTGATAAAGAAAATGTTCCTAAAGGAGAAACAAGAATTTGCTGATAAAAATCAGGATTTTCAAAACGGATCAAACAAAGAATTATACGAACAAGTATTGCAGGATTTAGGCAGAGTAGATAAGGATTTAGAAGCCTATATAAAAAATTTGGATTATATCATAAATGAAAGTAATGATGGAAAAATCAGTGATGAGAACTTAAGGCATGGTTTCGAAGGAGCTTTCGAAGTACTACATGCCAAATATAACGATTTTATAACCAGTGACGAAGATATTATACATAAGTTGAATATTATAAAAGATATCGGGTGGAAGAAACACCTTAATTAATCTTTTGAGAACTAAATAAACCAGGATTGTGAATAATTCTATGAAACTAGACGAATATAATTATGAATTGCCTGAAAAACTGATAGCTCAGAGTCCTGTCTCTCCAAGAGATTCGTGCAAGCTACTGATTCTTGGCGAGGATAGCAAAAATGTGAAAGATGTAAAGAGCGTCAAACACGAGATTTTCAAGAATATCTTCAATTATCTAAGACAAGGAGACGTTTTAGTATTGAATGATACAAAAGTATCACATTCTAAACTCGTAGGGAAAAAAGATACCGGAAGCGATGCAGAGATTGTCCTTCTGAAAAAGATTTCTGAAAAAATCTATGAAGCAAAAGTGAAGACGAAGAATCCTCATATAGGAACAAAGATATTGTTTAAAGAAAAGAACGGAAACGAGCATGTAACAATCATTAGACAAAAAAACATCGATACATACATCGTTGAATTGAGCAATGATAGCATATTAGAGGATGCTATACTGCCTATGCCGCCATATATCAAAAATAACTTGACCGACAAAGAATATCAGACCGAATATTCTAAAAAATTAGGTTCGCTTGCAGCACCGACTGCAGGACTGCATTTCACTAAGGCATTATTAAAAAAAATCGAGAAAAAAGGCATAAAAATTGTCTATATCACCTTGCATGTCAGTTATGGAACGTTCAAGAAGATTGATGATATAAACAATTATATCATGGATCCGGAATATTATCAAATATCACAAGAATCTGCAGATACGATAAATAGTAGGACAGACAGATTGATTGTTTGTGGCACAACAACACTCAAAGCACTAGAGACCGCATCCAAGAATGGAAAGATTACATCCGGAAGCGCTCAATCAAGATTATTCATCTATCCGCCGTATAGATTCAAATCAGGAACAAATATACTGATAACAAATTTTCATCTACCGAAATCCACACTTCTGTTATTGACATGTGCATTCGGAGGAAGAAAAAGTATATTGGATGCATACAAAGAAGCTGTCAAGAAAAGATATCGTTTCTTCAGTCTTGGTGATGCTATGATGATATGGAAATAGGCGTAAGACCGTGTAGACTGGATTATTTATAAACTCCTACCAAAAGTTTATAAATAATTTCATATTTCTCTTGTTGAAATGGCTGATAACAATTCTGACACAAAATCAAAACCTAAGAATGAAGCTAATAACAATAATACTGCAAACGGCAATAATCTAAAATATTCTTATACTTCATCACAGTTCAATAGTGCGCTCGAGGACGAAAACAGGATACTAAAAGAAGCTATGAGTTCTCTACGGGAAGAAGTTGAAAGACTCAGAGCACCATCGCTCATGGTTGCAGAAGTATCAGACATGCTTGAAAACAACAGGGCATTGATTAAGATACCCAATGGTAACAAATTCTTTGTGACTGTATCTGCCAACGTGAAAAATTTGGCTCCAGGCGACAGCGTTCTTGTAGAGCAGAAAAATCTTAATATAATCGACAAGATAAACGTCTCTAAGAATTTTGATGTTGAAAGATTTGTAATAATCGAAAAGCCCAAGACAGAATGGAATGATATCGGCGGGTTGACTGAACAGATTGAAGAGATAAAAGAAGTCGTCGAATTGCCATTGAAGAAACCGGAATTATTCAGGAAGATCGGTATCAGTCCTCCTAAAGGGATATTATTATTTGGTCCGCCAGGAACCGGCAAGACTTTGCTTGCAAAGGCTATTGCCAACAGTACTGATGCAACATTCATTGAGATAGTAGGTTCTGAAATAGTGCAGAAATTCATCGGAGACGGAGCAAAACTTATCAAAGAAATATTCCAGTTGGCTAAAGCCAAATCACCAGCAATAGTATTCATAGATGAACTTGATGCATTATGCGCAAAAAGGATTGAACTCGGTACTTCTGGCGAAAGAGAAGTCCAGAGAACATTCATGCAATTGCTTGCTGAAATAGATGGATTCAAATCATTGGATAATGTCAAGATTATAGGATGTACCAATCGTAAAGATATTCTTGATCCAGCAATATTAAGACCTGGCAGATTAGACAGACTCATTGAAGTGCCTAATCCGGACAAGGAAGGTATCAAGCAGATATACAAGATACATATGAAGACGATGCCTGTTGACAAAAAGACTAATATGGAAAAGATTTACGACCTATCACAAGAACTATCTGGTGCAGAAGTCCGTGCCGTTACAACAGAAGCAGGATATTTCGCTATCAGAGAAAGTCGCGAGACGGTCACTGAAGATGATTTCTTGAAGGCCATCTTGAAGATAAGGAAAGAAGAAGATAAATACGGCAAAGAATACGTCAGCATGTTTGGATAGATCATATTATCTATATTGATATTAGGATAAGTTCTATGTTGCATAACTTTTATATATAATTCTATCATCACTAAACCATGGAACCAAAAGGAAAAGTCATCATCATAACTGGAGCATCCCAAGGCATCGGCCTTGCAACAGCAAAACATCTATCGAAATTAGGTGCAAAAGTGGTGTTAACCGCACGTTCTGAAGATGTACTAAAAAAATTGGAGAAAGAACTGCCTGATTCTCTAGCAATAGTTACGGACGTACAAAAACCTGAAGACATAAAGAATCTGATAAGAGAAACTATGGAAGAATATGGAAGAATAGACATACTCATCAATAATGCAGGTCAAGGAATGTACGGACCAATAGAATATATTGATATTGAACAATTCAAGCATATAATGGACTTAAATGTGTACAGTATAGTTCGAATGATGCAGAAAGTCATTCCATATATGCGTAAACAGGGCGGCGGGATGATTGTGAATGTAAGTTCGGGTGTCAGTAAGATGTATCTTCCTGGACTCTCAGCATATTCATCGACAAAATATGCATTGAATGCCATATCTATGATAGCAAGACAAGAATTAGAGAAAGATAACATAATTGTAAGTTTAGTCCATCCTAACATGACTGCAACAAATTTTGCACAAAACGCTATCGGCAATCGTCCAGATTGGAGCAACAGAGATAAGCCGATGCCTAGAGTGGATTCTCCAGAGCTGGTCGCTGAATTCATAGAAAAAATAATCCGTTCTGAAGAAGCCGAAGTCAGGGTACAATAGATTATTCACCCCATTAATAATACGTTTAGTTATACTAATAAATTTTTCTTATAAACTTTATAAACACTGTTTCATTCTAGTATTTGTGTGCGATGAGGTTGTGAACACCCGATGACTTCGCTATGCGAGGGATGATTAACGGAAGTAACTGCCGAGCACACACTTATTTTTATTAAACAAATATTATAAAACAGAAAACTAAGAGGGTGCAAAAATGAGCAGGATGACGATTGGTCAATATGGAAAAGATAAAAATGGAGAGATAAAAACAATCCATGGAAAAAAAGTACTTATATTCTTCACATGGCACAATTATTCTCCAGCCAATTATAGAGCAGATTTCCAGGCATACAAAAAATATCTTGAAGATTATTATAACATGCACCCTGACGCTCTTATCGGACTTAAAACAAGTCTTAAATCTATTCCAGAAGACAAAGTATTTCTAGAGACATTAGAAAAAGAGATAGAATTTGATCAGGCAAAACACCCTATAGATATGATGACCAAGGAACTCATCAGTTATGAAGAATTCAGAAATACTGTGGAAGAAAAAGTCTCAAAGATGATTTTCGAGCTGTTCGAAAACGATGAAAGACTCATATTCGAACAGAATGAACAACCAATGCCTTCAGATCAAATATACTCTGTCGATATTGATGTGGAATCAGTAAAAGACAGAGATTGGTACTTCTTGCATTTCTTCCAGAATGATAAAAGCCTGTATAAAGTGGATCGTGAAAAGGTGTACTATAAGATGTCTGGATATTGGCTATTGCACAATATCGTAATCCCTGCGTGCCATCTCCCGAACAATGAAGTCCACATCAAAGATGCTAAAGTTGAAATATTACAACAATTGAAAGAACATCAACAGGCATTAGAACATTCCCTTATTAATGATATGAAACAAAGTGGAGAAGTAAATGAGTATCTTACGGATAAGGATAGTCGGAATGTCAAATATCTATATAGGACAGTATTCAACGTACGAACAGCCGCACTATCGCAATTTCATTCAGAAATCACAATACATCAACGTGTAACCATACCTGCCGGGGCAATCCATAATTTTCGAAGATTATTGGATATTCTTACACAACAACCTGAGAATAAAGTTACCGCATTCTATGAACAATATCTAAGTTATCAAAATACAGGTCCTTGTGGCGAATATTCTATGGGAAAGATTCTAGGAGCAATAGCTGTCGCTGCAAGATCAGAAGGAGATGCAATATATGCAGGAAAAAAAGAATATAAGCCTTATGATATTTACATAAAAGGAATACCTCAAGAAACAAAAAACCTGAATGATAGAAGAAAGATAATCAACGATGCAATCAACAACAGTGAAGAGATAAGTTTAGGAAACTTTGACCCGATAATAATCGATAAAGTCCTAAATACAATTCGTTCACGAAAAAACTTGAATGAGTTCGTTGATTATGTCGAGAATGTATTTGACGTCTTCAGTACACCTCCTCAAAATCAGATACTCAACAGAAAAGAGTTTGACAGACTTAAAGAAAAAGCGAATGCGCGCAAGAATAGATAGAATAAAAAAAAGAAATAATAAAAATATACTAAAAAGATAAATATGGATAATCTTTTAGATATTATATTTTCTATCGTGCTTCTTGACGCGATCCTTATGCTGCTGCAACTGGTCCTTTAGACCGGATTGCACGCGTGAATATAGGTCTGTTATCTTCTGACAATTATTTGATGCTTTTTCGGCTACAAATGATTTATCATAAGCTGTCGAGACTATCTTTACAGACATATTCGGTACACTAAATGATGAATTCTTTTCAGCGATCACTTTTATTGCTGTAATACCATATGGCTTCAATTTTTCAATTTCAGTCGCTACATGTTCCGTTAATCTTTTATATACTCTCGGGCCAAAATTTATTGCTTCTACAGAGACTATCTGCGTTAAATCCGTCTCATCTTTTGCTACTATACTATCTGTCATTTTACCACCTATCGTTCATTTTTGTTATCAAGAGCAGAATAACATGCCTTTTAAAAACGTTATCATTGACGATTAATCACGGTCAATTACAACACCCTCATATTATCACAAAGTCCACACATATCCTAAATACGTATGGTGCATGCTGCCCGCATTTGACTACTTCTAGAATCTTATACTTCATGCCGCGCGACTTGCATGCCTTATCTATCTTCTTTGCAGCTTCATCAAATTTGCTGACTTCAAGGAAATCATAGAAATGAATTACTGTCCCTTTCTTGGATACGGCTAATGCATCTTCCAAGAATTCATCAGCGGATTTCGGCAAAGGCATGATTATCCTATCATACGTCTTATTATGATAATTCTTCAATGTATCGTAACTATTCAAGTGCTCTACAGGCTTTGACTCGTCTTTAGATTCCACTTCGACAACACCTTTGTTTACAAAAGGCAATAGCAGATCAAAATCCACCACTCCTTTGCCTATTTCAAGACCATGATTCTTTGCATCGTGGTCATTGACATGAAAATATGTATTGAATTCTTTTTGTATTGTCTTTATTACAGAAGCTATTTTTTTATGATCGGTATAGTTCGAGTATAAGTGAGCCAAATCCAAGCATATATTCTTGAATCCTGCTTTTCTTGATATTCTCAATAAGTCTTCTTGTTCGCTGAATGATTTATCTCCAAGATTCTCGAAATAGAAATAATCATAGTATTCTTCTAGATTCTTGACTTTCTGTATCAGTTGTGCTTCTCCGTTGGATATACACTCGCTGCATAGATGCACTATGACTGAAACAAAATATTTTTTGCATAATTCTCCGGCTTTCCTGCAAAAATCTATACTATCGTCGTTGTCTAGATTATAGAACTCTCCGTTCATCTTGAACGGCATATGGAAAAACACTTCTAAACCTTTATTTTTCAATTCGACAATATTTTTCTCTAATTGCTTGATCTTATCATCGTCAAGGGAATCATTAAATAAGTGAATCTCTACTATCTGTGGATTCTTTTTTAGATGCAATTCCATCTCATTATTATGAAGAGCAGATTTCAGTCCAACTATCTTCTGATATATATTAGGAATGGCATGATGTACATCATCATTTATCAATAAAACATTATGCACCTTATTTAATCTCAAATTTTCCATACCATACATGTGTCCATCAGGATTTATCTCTATACCTGTGATGTGTCTTGCTTTTGTATTCTTAGATAATACTATCGGATATGGTGCGCATCCGCTGAACATGACCAATATTTCTTCTCGCGGCTTGACCTGCGTGCTTATCCTCTTACGTTCATTACCCAAGCGTATGCTAAAATATACTTTCTCCACGTCTAATTTTAACTGTACATTATTCTCTTTATATGTCGTCTCCTTTGTATTTATTCCAGCAAGATAAGTCATCTTCTGAGTCCTAAATGTCCCGCCATGTATATCTGCCTTTTTCAACACGGTTTTTATCTGGGAATTCACTTCGAGCAACGTCTCTGCAATCAATTTCTCACGTTTCTCTAATCCTTTAGGTATCTCAAGAATAGCAATGCTTCCGATTATATCGTGACCTGTCTTAACAAAAGCTAATTCAGAAGGAGTCAACATCTTAGAAAGATTCTCCCTTAAAGTACCTTTATTTGCACTTTTCGGAAATTCCATCTCAATGAAAGATACGATAGAATTATCAGTTGCTTCAGTATTTTTTATTGAAGGATTGCTAGAATTGACTATCATGAATTTTGATGTCACAGGAAAATATATATGATTCTTGTCTTTCTTATAATAATATCTCTTATCCATCAAATTATTGATAGTTATAAACTGCTTCCACTTTTCAGCATCCTTCAACGGAACTTTTAGACCGAGCATACATAAACGAAGTTAATGATGATTTATAAATTTTCAGGATAATCATAAATAAATTAATCACAATTCTTCTAGAAATATTCTCCTAATCCTTTCTGTGCTGCAGGTCTCTTGTGAAGTTTCTCCAGAACAGCTCTTGTTCTTTCTTCGTTAAAATCATGTTTGCCGCATAACGTCTCTACGACTTTCTCATCATCTACATCCCTAAACACAATCTTATAATCATCTGTCGTTTTTGTGTGTTTGATTATGTCAAATACGTCCTTCCAATCATAATCAAAATGCTCATTCCAGCCGTTCTCCATGAATAACTTATCAAAATTATCCGTGCCTGAACCGTATTCCTTTACGAGTTTCAATGCTGTCTTCGGGCCGATGCCTTTGATTCCGCCGATATTATAATCCGTACCAGTCAACATCGCCAAGACAATCAATTGATCTTGATCTATCTCCAGATCTTTAAGCGTATCCTTTAATGATATCAGTTCTGGATTTATGGAATCATAACTTAATTTGTTCGGCAGCTTCTTTCTGCCAGAAAGCGTCAAGTTTTTTACGACGAGCGGACATCCGAATAATAATGAATCAGCATCTTGACTCAGACTAGCATATGCATCCTTATTTTTTACAATCATCGCCGCCTGTGCTTCTCCTTCTGATGGCGCCTGAACGATTGGACATCCTAATGCATCAATCAGTTCTTTGACATCATCAATCATTTCCTTAGTCAACTTGCTGGTTCTTGAAGCATACTTTTTCATATCCTCAAGATTTTCTTCTTCAGTTGCCTTCTCCAACTTTAATTCTGCTTCATGTTTTAGTGCGCTTCTACGCTCACGCTCCTTCAATTTCAAATCTGGAGCCTTGCCATCAAAGACAAATATGAATTTAATATCGTATTGCATCAGTTTTGTGAACCTATAGAATAGTCCATTAAGATGTGAGGTAACATTATTGTGGGAATCCTTGAGCAGCGAGCCGTCGGGCTGCCTTATTGATGAAAGAAACATATATAATTGATTGAATGCATCTACAACTACAACTTTTCCACGTAAATCTTCAATAGATAATTCTGTCGTCTGTAGTAAATCCGTTATCTTTGTGCCCATGATTTTAGGATGAGAAGGATGTTTTTAAATTTACTGATGCTTAAACAACGACTACGTAAATAGTCCATAAAGTACATAGAATAGGCCTGCAAGCACGATTAAGTCTAATAGTATTGTCGTCATCATTTTGATCACTCTCGCGTATGTATACAAATATCAACACAAATATCGAAAATACGTGTCGAGTATATAGCTAGAAATCAATTCTTATTAATATACTTTTCTAAAACCTTCTTAGCCTTCTCACGATTCGCTTGATGTTGCGTCAAAAATATCGTTAATTTCTGTATGAGCAAATTCTTTAGTTCTCCCGATAATAACGAGCCACTCTTGTAATCATCATAAACTTTTTTCAGTAAGTCGTCGTTTTCTTCAAAAATCCTTAGCCATTGATATGATACATCAATATCCGGATTGCCGCCATGTCTCCTATGTTCATCTATAGTGTCTCTGCCGCCACTAAAAGCATATTTTCTAACCTTTTTGGCTGCCTCTTCTGGACTATCAGTCAATGCAACATACGATGTAGCATCAGATGATGACATCTTACCGCCATTCAATCCTGGTATGAATGTATGACATGTGGAACATAATTCTTTGAAATTAAAATTATTGTAATTATTGATACGTCCGATTATATCTCTAGTAAGTCTTATGTGTGGATCTTGGTCTATCCCTACAGGCACGACTACAGGCAGAGGATGTTCAAATTCCGGAAGTTGTGGATGCAACATGTCTGACGCTTGTAGTAATGCTGAAACTATCTTTCCAGGAGTTATTTCCCCATATACTGCCTTGAATTCATTAAATGTCACATGTCTTGCGACCAAATTTTGTAAACGATAGTATGCATCGGCTTTCTTTCCATCTTTTGATCTATCGCTTTGAAAGTAAAATTCACAATTTTCATGTTTCAATCCTAGTGCGATATAATTCAGTAAATATTCTTCTATCGCTATCCTTCTACTTTCCTCTAAAGATTGTCCTCTAGCATTATAAGCTTCAATATCCGCTACACAGATATATACTTTAGCACCAAGACTTTGATAGAATATTATTTGCTTAGCAACAAGCATATGCCCTATATGGAATTTTCCTGTAGGCATACATCCCGTCATCATCACAAAAGGTTTTTTATTCTCTATAGCACTGACTATACTTCCAAAACTTCTATGTGCAAACACTATGCCTCTTCGGAATAATATCTCGTTATGAAAAGCTTTTGGTAAGTCGTTAAAATTCATAGGTTGTAAGCCGAATTCTTTTATTAATTTACTATAATCTATGTCTCCCTTGACTTCCCATGGCGTCACTTTGGATTCTTCCATTATTGGCTCACCGTCATATGTTCGAATGTCAATCCGCTGAATTCTTTATGAATCATCGATTCAGCTCTTTGTGATAATGTTCCGGTCGATAAAAATAGGCAGGGCATCTTCTTGTTCTGTGCAAATATCAATGCTGGAGCAAGATCACCTTCGCTTATCGTATCTTTATCTTTAGCTTTACAATAGATATATTCATTATTTTCATGATTCTTTAATATTAAATCGTACTCCGTCTTTTTAATTTTTTCCTTACTGATAACATCAAGTCTTTTTGAAGCGACATGATTCAGTATAACTTCAAAGAAATCATATTCAACTTTAGGAACTTTAGGAGTTTTAGGAACTTTTGCTGCATTAGTTTTATGTTTCTCATGTTCTTTGCCGTCTTGTTCTTTCTCTGCATGTTCGTGGTGCTCTGCCTTTTCAGATTTCTCATGATGTTCATGCTTCTCATGAATTTTTTCTGAAGAGACATTTTGAGGTACTTTATCCTCTAGAACTTGCTGAACTATATCGACGTGTTCTACGTGCTTCTTTTCTGTGTGAACGTGTTTTTCTTCTGCATGAACACGCGTAGTCTCAATCTGAGTTGCTATAGGAGTCTCAATGACTACAGGTTTCGGATCCATTATTAATGAAGGCTTATGTTCAGATTTCTGTACAGGCTCTTTCACCATAGCCTCTTTAACTACTGGAGTTTCAGTTTCAACCTGCTTTGCTTCTATAACAACTTTTTTAGCTATAGGGACAGCATCCTCTTTAGATAGAGAATAAAATCTCCAGAATAATACTTTCTGACCTTGATAATCTATCTCGAATGATTTAGCGAAATCCTTGATTGTTCTTAGTGATACTCTTGTTAACGGATCTTGAGCCGAATCTTGTAAAACTTTCTGTGCCTTCAATAGAATGAATACTCTCTTATCTTTTTCATTCATATAACTTAAAAAATCTTCAAGTTTAGACTCTTGTTCAGGAACATAATATAATGGTGAACCACCGACTTTTAACGTTGAAACCTTAATATCGCCTGTGCTGATTAACGTGGAAAGTATAGCTCCTATAAGCATCGTATCTCCGCCACCACCTAATTGCTTGGCTATCTTTGCAGGAAACGTCGGTCCCTGCTTGACGACTTCTAGAATCTTTTCTTTAGGGATATTTTGAAGCATGATTATGAGATACGCTCGATGTTTAAAAATTTGTTGATGAGAATAGGCATATCAAAAAAGCATCTGTCTGTTCTAATTTTTCTTTCCGATAAGGATAACATTTTCATTAAATGTATGATAACCATAGATAAATTCATCCACTGAAGGAGAGATGTATTTGTTATAATAATCGTCTAACATCGTCGCTCCAGAGAATGCTGATAATAAGCTTGACTCGCCAGCCCATTGATAAGATATACCGATAAACAGCCCTTCGTCCCTTAATAATTTAAGTGCTTCTGAAAATATTTCGCTATTAGACATAGGCTTTACTCCGAATCCGAAAAATTGGTTCTTACTGGAAAGCATGTGCGACATAAATACTATGTCGAACTTTTCACGAGGCAATATTTTCCTTATATCCTTAGGAATATATGAAGCATGAATAGTAGATATTCTTTCCTCTACACCACTAGTATACTTTTTTCCCAGAGCATCTATTCCCACCATATGCACATTTCTTTTTCCTCGATAATCCTGGAAAAAATTATAAAGCGTATGAACATAAGACCAATTACCTGCACCGAAATCAAGAACAGACAAATCATCAGGCAGATTCAAATCTAGTTTGATGAAACTAGACTCTAACATGTCAGCCAAAAATAAAGATGAGACATAACTAAAGTATGAAGGATATTTCTGCTTGTCGTAAAAAATTCCATAGCCTTTGCTAAATATCATCTCAAACTTCTTGAAACTCACATCGTTTGGAAAAAAATACATATCTTTATCGATAGAAGATATACCCGGTTCCGGTTTTGTGCCAAAAAGCAAGGATTTTAACGACATAACGATATAATCGTTGGAATATTTATAAAGTTTATTATAGTACTCATTCAGGAGTAGTTATTCTATATAATCTATATACGCGAAGTTATGACAACTTAGAATTTTCCTTTTTCTACGACAATTAAGAAACCATATTATTGCTGCTATTATAGAGAAGCCGTCCCTTCATCATTTCTATTCCAATATATCCTCTTCCTTCATTTGTTTTTGACAGAACAAGAATGTCTTTGGGCGTAATCATATGTAATTTTATTCTATAATTATTTTGAAATTGATTTGAAATACGTAATCGTAAATCCTTTCTTTGCCGACTTTCGCTACAAAGACAATCATTATGATGTTGTATATCTTTGTCCATAGAATAATACTCATTATTAATTACCACAACTAGATCCACATCAGAACGTTTTTCATCCCATTTAGGAGTGCCATAACTTCCAAAGACTCTGACTTGTTGTAATGCAGGTATTGTTTTTACTAAAACACCTATAAGATTTTGAATGTCTGTCTCTATAATATCTGTGAGCATAAAAGTGGAATATTTTGAGAATATAAATAGTTTTGCCTTTAATTAAATCAGTACATCTTATTCAATATATCTGCTTTCGTTATGACGCCTTTGAACTTACCTTTGTCTACAACGATGAGCAAACTATAGAATTTTAACAGATGAAGAAGAACCTTTGCTTTTGCTGTCTCAGCCACTATAGGAGGTGCATCCTTCATTATTTCAGAGACTTTTGATATATGTCTTCCATTCGTAATCACGTCTAATAAATCTGATTCTGTGACTAAACCAACAATCTGATTATTATCTAATACTGGAAGCTGTGAAATAGCATTCTTACGCATCTTTTCTATAGCCACTTTTATCGCATCATTAGCGCTTACAGTTATGACTTGTTTTTGCATTATGTCTTTTGCTGTAGGCTCACCGACGGATCTTAATGCATCCAGAGTATCAAATATCTTCTTTATATTTGAATAACTTGGGTCAATCAGTCCTGATTCTACTTTGGCAACTAGAGATTGTGAAACATCGGCTTTCTTAGATAACTCAGACTGTGTCAATCCTAACTGCGTCCTTATCCTTTTTATATCCTTGATATCATATTCCATACTAGGAATAATATATAGGTAGTATTTATTCTTTTCGGAATAAATTTGTCAACAATTTTTTTAAATAAGGCAGAATGTCTCAAAAGATAAGATAAATACATGCTTATATAGGAGTATATTAAGGAGGAATTAAAATGGGAAAAAACTACGAATTTACATCAGAAAGTGTTACTGAAGGTCATCCAGATAAAGTCGCCGACCAGGTAAGTGATGCTATATTAGATGAACTATTACGTCAAGATCCGAATTCTAGAGTAGCTATCGAGACTTTAACAACAACAGGAAGCGTCCATGTAGCAGGAGAAGTCACAACGAAAGGATATGCCGATGTCCAAAAGATTGCACGTCAGACATTAAAGGATATAGGTTATACTGACCCACGATACGGAATAGATTTTGAAGATGCTGGAGTATGGGTTGCCATTCACGCGCAAAGTCCTGATATAAGTCAAGGAGTCACAGAAGGTCAAGGCGCAAGTAAGGAGCAAGGAGCGGGAGACCAAGGGATGATGTTCGGATTTGCATGCAATGAAACAAAGGAACTGATGCCTTTACCTATAATGATGGCTCATGGATTGACTGCAAAACTTGCTGAAGTCCGAAAGAAAGGAATAATAAAAGGCTTAGGTCCTGACGGAAAATCACAGGTAACAGTACAATATGTAGACGGAAAACCAAAGAGGATAAGTGCAGTAGTAATTGCGCAGCAACATTTGGAAGATAAAGATGAAGCTACTTTGAAGAAAGAGATACTAGAAAAAGTTATCAAACCAGTATGCGGAACTTATATCGATAAAGATACAAAATTCCACATCAACGCAACAGGAAGATTCGTCATAGGCGGACCAGAAGGAGATACGGGTGTAACTGGAAGAAAGATTATCGTTGACACGTACGGCGGAATGGGAAGACACGGCGGTGGAGCATTCTCAGGAAAAGATCCATCAAAAGTTGATAGAAGTGCAGCATACGCATGCAGATATATTGCAAAGAACGTCGTTGCAGCAGGGCTTGCTGATAGATGTGAAGTACAATTATCATACGCAATCGGCGTAGCTGATCCTATGGGAATATTCGTTGACACATTCGGTACAGGAAAGATACCTGAAGAGAAAATAGTTGATTTGATATGGAAGAATTTCCCATTAAAACCAAAAGATATAATAGACCAATTGAAATTACGAAGACCAATATATAAGAAGACAGCAAGTTATGGTCACTTCGGAAGGGAAGATCCGGACTTCACATGGGAAGCAACGGACAAAGTCGCAGCATTAAAGAAAGATGCTGGATTGAAGAACTAAATCCATTCCTTTTTTATTATTTTTCTTTTAATATTTCTATTTTTTTATTCGTACCATCATTGCATAATCATACGTATCTAAGGATATAAAAGAAATTTTATTTTTGGGTACGAACTTCAAATAATCGTAAATTCTTTTCTTCGTATATCTCTGAGACCACCAGCCCTCTTTTGAAGAAGTAAAACAATCAGTTTTGTCGCTAGTAATAGTCCAACCAAAATGTCTGTAAGCTGCTTCCTGTTTCTTTCTTGTTTCATCATTATCTATATACATTGAGCCTATAATTATTTCCCCCTTAGAATTCAACATATCGTACGCTTGTCTAAATATTTTCTCAAACTTATCGTTCTTTAGAAGCTTATCTCCATGCTTAAAATTCTTGAAATCAAAACTAAAAGGATAAAAATTACCGACAGTAAACCATGTTGATAATATTATATCATATTTTTTATTCAGTTTAGTAAGATTAACTGCATCGAGCAGTTTAACATTCATTTTATCGCCGATATTCAAATCTTTAGCCACTTTTTCTGAAATATCGATACAATTCTGTGCAACATCAATACCATCATATCTTGAAATCACATTCCAAAGCTCATCAATTCCTGAAAGGTGCTTAGGAATCCTAGCATCGCCCACACCTATATCTAATATAGTTAGATTAGATCTCTTTCTTTTATATATTTCAGACATTGCTTTTTTTAGCTCAGTAAACTCGGCCCATTGTGCTTGAAGTAAATATTCAGAAAGATTATCTTCATTAAATGTGTCTTTTACGTGTTTTAAATCGTCATACATTTCCATAAAGATCACTTCAAGGCTTCAACCATTTAATTTCATAATAAGTCACGTCGCCTTCGTCATCGACTATTCCCATCATCAATCTCTTCTTTGTCGAATGCGCAACCCGGTTCTTTGCTGCAAAATCGTACCAAGTCAATGTTGCGCCTTCATGTACCGGATAGATTATCCATCGCGCATGATCTTCACCGGGCTTGACTCCCCTATCATAGACTCGAAAATCTGCTCCAAACTTTAATGCTGTCTTGATTATGTATCCGCGATTTCTCATATCCTTGAATACACAATATCTTATCCAGAAATTTGGTTCGAATTTTGTTGCACGCTTCAAGAATTGTTCAAAATCTAAAAGTTTATTTCTAGAATCTCTTATCTCTATCTTGTTCTTCTCAAGAAGATACAATGCTTCAAGTAATGATAACTGTAATTTTCCAGTGTCAAGCAGAGTTCCGTATCTTGACTGATTATATAATTCTCGAGATTCATCAATAGCATCGGCCAAAACTCTCTCATTTGAAAATACTGTCTTGATCTTCTCTTTTCTTGGTTTACTATCTAGAATGATGTCTTTGACCTTTAAATCTTTCAAATCTTTTAATCCAATGTCTTCGTCATCAACCATAATAAACACGTATACAGATGCATCTATGTGTTTTTAAATGTATTTGAATAAGATGGATTTGAGTATATTCAAATAAGAAGAGAGTAAAGGACAAACAGAAAGAAAATATTATCTAAGGAACATATTCAAATGCGCCAATGCTCGGAGTTGAATTGTATGCGACACCATTGTAGTCTGTTGTTATTCCTGAAATATTTATTCCGGCACTGATAGCAGGAGATCCTGCTTGTAATCCGAAATCAGAAATAGGATTTACCCACAAAGGATCAGAAGTAAGTCCGTGCGTCATAAATCCTAATGCTTTAACTTGTGTAAGATCTAGTGAAGAACCGCTTCTTCGCATTATTGTTGTTCCAACAGGAATAATAATATTATAATCAAATTGCGTCCATATATTCTTTGTATCAGGAACATATATTGGATACGTCCAATTGCCGGCTATAATATTATTTACATAGGTTATATTACTAGCATATGTAGAAGTATCTGTATAGAAAGCATAACTATCTATACTGTTATTATTATAAAAAATATTATTAGCTAAAGTGTAGCCTGCCGCATCCCATGCTCTAAAAGCGTAAGGACAATTGTATACGATATTATTATGAATAGAGACACCAGAATTAACACCCCTATTTGCATCATACCACATCATATCTAAACCCATGTTTCCACAATCGTGTATTAAGTTATTATAATATTCTGCATAATAGTTGTTTTCATTATTTATACCGATAACGTCACAATTGTAAATATTATTATTGTATGCTTTTGCATAATATCCAGGAACACCATATCCGTCAAA